>Ga0114922_10001060_pt1 | contig 26178 bp, 26 predicted proteins | sample AartaG_FD_100975 | JGI IMG/M metagenome (GOLD analysis project Ga0114922, IMG submission 100975) | Deep subsurface microbial communities from Aarhus Bay to uncover new lineages of life (NeLLi) - Aarhus_00045 metaG | ecosystem: Environmental > Aquatic > Marine > Oceanic > Sediment | place... | reverse complement strand
CGGGCCTGTTGTGGTCGAACGCGCCAAGAAGGAGAAGAAGGGTTCCGGATTCGACGCGGCCAAGATGGAGTGGTCGGACATGTTCGCCCGCGGGATCATCGATCCCGCCAAGGTGACCCGCTCCGCCCTGCAGAACGCCGCTTCCATAGCCGGACTGCTGCTGACAACCGAGGCCACGGTAACCGATATTCCGGAGAAAGAGCCGGCCGGCCCGGCCATGCCTCCGGGAGGCGGAGGAATGCCTCCGTACTAAACCTTTGAGCGAGGTTGGTTTTCCCGCGGAGCCTGCGAGCGTTTGAACATCCGTTCGTTTTGCTTGGTCCCTTGCAGGAAAGCGGGCAGACCCAAGAGACTATATAAACCCCCGGGATCGGAAACGGTTCCGGGGGCTCTTTTTTTATGGTGCGCCCAGCCGAACAGGCGCGTGCCGGGCGCACCGGCATATGCCGGAGAACCCGATGGAACCGTAGCAGTCGGGATGCTCGCCTCTTCCCTACGATCCCTATAGATAGTTCGGGTAGTCGGTCACCAGGAGGTGGAGGGGGCTCTGGTCCTCTTCGATTTTCGGAAACCGTCCGATGGGTTCGTAGAAGCGATTATCCGCGATGTCGTCGTTTACGGCGCTGACCTCTCCGACCAGCACCTTTCCCATGGTCCTCTGTCCGAAAAAGCGATGGTACACGAGGGGTTCCAGGCAGATGCTCTGCCCCGGAGTCAGGATAACCTGTTCACCGGGCCGCACCTTTCGGATCAGCCCGTCGATTTTCACGGTAACCGGCTCGGTGGAAAGCTCCTCGCCGGTTGTGGATCCGAACAACTCCATGACCAGGTTCCCGCCTCCCCGGTTGATGATGTCCTCCATCTTGTTCCAGTGGAAGTGCAGCGGGGTTTCCTGGTTCTCCCTCACTGCCATGATCTTCTCGGCGTAGGGTTTTCCGCTCCCCCTTCCCTGGAGGTTGCCGTTTCTCAGAGTAAAGAGGATGAGGCCTCGATCCGGGAAATTTCCCAAACCGAAATCGGTAAGATCCCAGCCGAGCATGTTTTCGACGATCTCCCGCGCCTCTTGCCCTTTGCCCCGCCACTGTTCGGGGCTCCAGGTGGCCCAGGCGGGCAATCGGAACCGGCAGCTGTCGAAAAACTCCAGGGAGTCCTGAATCAGCCGGTTGATTTCGCTGCGCTTCATGTCAAAACCTTTCCTCGGTTCTTTGTCGCCCCGTGAGTTTGGACGTTCAAAACCGAACCCCTCATGTATTCATACTATATCAGTTCGATTCCGATAACACTCTGATCCGGCAATCTGATAGCTTGTATTGTACATGATTTGTTGCGATCTTTTTATCAACTCCTGGAGGTCACGATGAATCCCCTGGTCATCCTGCAGCCGAGCCTGCGTCCCCTGGATCCCCACACCTGTACCGATGCCAATGCGGTGCGTAACTGGCGGTGCGCCCTGTACGAAGCCCTGGTGGAGCACGACGGGGAGTTTTTCGCGCCGGTACTGGCCGAGAGCTGGCGGTGCGCCGAGGATGCCCGGTCCTGGACCTTTACGCTCCGGGAGGGTGTACGTTTTCACGACGGCAGAGTCCTGACCGCCCGGGACGTTGTTTACAGCCTGCAGCGGGCAGCCGGGCCCCTGGTTACCGGTGAGCTGTTTGCCGTCACCTTTCACAGCTATCTGGCGGACATGGAGCTCCGGGCTTTGGACGAGCGCACGGTCCAGCTGCAGGCCCCAAAACCTATGGCCGATCTGCTGGAGCTGCTCGGCACGCGGGTAATTCAGGCAATCGAACGGCTGATGGGTATGATCCTCACCACCATGGCCGTTCAGATGCTGCTGAGCGGGGTGAGGGTGTTCCTGCTGTCTATGTGAAAAAAGACCGTCCTGTCGATGTCGATCTGACAGGCGTAGATGAAAGATTACGGAATCGCCTGCTGGATTTCGATCTGGTAGCCTTCAGGGTCGTTGAACACGAAGGCCTTGATCTTCAACTCCTGACTCTCGAACATCTCGGAGAGCTCATCCACCCCGATCTCCCGGCAGTAGCGGTAGAAGGCCTCCACATCGGGTACGCGCAGGCAGATCTGAACCGGTTTGACCGGGTGGGACTTGTGCATTCCCCGGGTTTCGTCCACCACACCGACATAGCCCGCCTCGGATATCCTGTAGATCTTGCACCAGCCCTGATCGATCTCCATTGGGAATCCCAGGGTCTTGCCGTAAAAATCGATTCCCTTCTCCAAATCCTTGTAGTAGATGAAAGTGATGAGTTTCTCCGCTTTGTTCCCCGGCAGCTTCGGCCGTTCCATAAGCTTGCCCTCCTTTCTTGTCTTGTTTCGGTCTGGTTCGGTTCCGGTTTTTCATCTCGAGGGCCATGTCGTCAGTGCACCGTCGGTCCGCAATATGGACCCTAGCGGAAGTTCTGTATACCATTGATCTGTGGAGCGTGTCAAAGAGTTGACCAGCAAAGGACCCCGTGATATAAAAAATGAAATGGCATTCCACGATCCGGTCCAAGTTGCTCCACCGGGAGTCGGGAACTAACCAGATAAGGCGGATTAATATCCTATGGCAATCTACAGCGAAGAGAGTGCGGATTTCATCTGGCGGAACGGACAGATCATCCCCTGGGCGGAGGCCACCATCCACGTCAATGCCGTGGGCCACGCTTCGGTTGCAGCCATCTTCGAGGGGATCAAGGCCTATTGGAACGAGGAGCAGGGGCAGCTGTACGTTTTCCGCCTGGCCGAACATCTGCAGCGTTTCCTCAATTCGATCCGCATGGTGCGCTACGGCTGCGGATACAGCAGGGAGGAGCTGCATCAGGCCGTGCTGGAACTGCTCAGAGCCAACAAGTACCGGCGGGGGGTATATATCCGGCCCTACATCTTTCAGAAGGGGATCGTCAGGGAGCTGCTTCAGGCGCAGCCCGGCAAAGCCACGGAGCTGATCATCGACTCCTGGCCTTTCGCCTCTTATCGAGACATAGATGAGGCCCTCCACGTCTGCGTCAGTTCCTGGACCCGCATCTCCGACAACGTGATGCCCCCGCGACTCAAGTGCTTCTCCAACTACCACAATGGTAGACTCGCGGCTATGGACGCGGTGGTGGCCGGGTACGACTGGCCGATCATGCTCGATGACCGGGGTAAAGTCACCGAAGGTCCCGGTGCCTGCCTGCTGCTGGTACGGGAGGGGAAGGTGATTGCACCGCCGGTGACCAGCGCCATTCTGGAAAGCGTGACCCGGGAGACGATCTTCACCCTGTTGGAGGAAGTTCTGGACATCCCCCTGGAACAGCGGGAGGTGGATCGGACCGAGCTGTACGTGGCCGAGGAGATCTTTTTCGTGGGCACGGGTTGGGAGATCATGCCCGTGGCCTCGGTGGACAGGCTGCCGGTGGGCAGCGGCCGGACCGGTCCTACTACCCTCCGTATAGCCGAGGCCTACAGAGAGGTGGTCACGGGTCAGGATGACAGGCATCCGGAGTGGCGAACCCCCGTTTGGAAGATCGATTCATGAGGTTCGAGCAGGAGTTCAGGGCACCGGACCTGCAGCCTCTGCTGGCACCGGCCTCCATTGCCGTGGTCGGAGCCTCGGAAAATCCCGGCCCGGGCCTGCAGGTCTTGGAGAACCTGCGCCGGCTCGGCTACGGGGGAACGATCTATCCGGTGAATCCCCGCTACCAGGAGGTGTTGGGACTGCCCTGCTATCCCTCTCTGGCCGCAGTGCGGGAGGCGGGACACTCGGTGGATCTGGCGGCAATTCTTCTGAATCGTAACCTCGTGCTGCCCGTCCTGGAGGAGGCGGCGGGCATCGGTGTACGGGCGGCCTGGGCCTTCGCCAATGGTTTCGCCGAGGCCGGGGAGGAGGGCAGGGTGTTGCAGCAGCAGATCACCGATCTGTGCCGCCGACACAACATCCTCTTCTGCGGCCCCAACTGCGTGGGGCTTCTGAACTTCAACGGCAAGGCCGGAACCTACAGTGCCCCGGCGCCTCGGGAAATCGTGGCCGGGGATATCGGCATGGTTGCTCAGAGCGGCTACGTCTGCATCCAGGTAGCCAATGCCAATCGCGGCTTGGGTTTCAGCATGATCCTTTCAGCAGGCAATGAAGCGGTGGTGGATGCCACCGACTACATCGGCTACATGTTGGAAGATCCGGGAACCCGGGTGATCATGGCCTTTATCGAGCAGTTCCGACGCCCCGAGCGGCTTCCGGCCCTGGCCAGCAGAGCCAGGCAGCTGGGCAAGCCGATCGTGCTGATCAAGGTCGGCCGTTCGGAGATGGCCCGGCGGGCCACCGCGGCCCATACCGGTGCCCTGGCCGGTTCCGATGATGTCCAGGATGCCCTGTTCAAGCAGCTTGGACTGATCCGCGTGGATGATCTGGACGAGATGTTCGAAACCGCGGAGCTTCTTTCCAAGTTGGGCGGCAGGCTCCCCAAGGGCAACGGCGTGTTCGCCGTCACCCTCTCCGGGGGTGTGATCAGCCTGCTCGCGGACCTGGGGGAGAAGCTCAACCTTCGGTTTCCCGGTTGGACCGATGCGGGCCGCGCCCGGGTACAGGAGTTCCTGCCGCCCTACGCCGGGGTGGAGAATCCGCTGGACGCCTGGGGTTTCGGCAAGGTCGAAGAGGCTTACCTGCCCTGTCTGAACGCCGCGGCTGAAGAGCCGGAGGCCGACCTGGTCATGGTCTCCCAGGATGTACCGGGCGGTATGGCCCCCCGCCAGGTCCGGCAGTACGCCGCGGTGGCCGAAGCGGCCGCTGCGGTGTACTGCAGCAGCGGCAAACCCGTTGTGTTTCTCTCAAACCCCTCCGGGGGTTTCGATGCCACGATCCGGGGGATCCTGGATCGTGACGGAGTGCCCCTGCTGCAGGGAAGCAGGGAGGGACTGCGAGCCATCGAGCATGCGATCACCTACGCGGAATTTTTAACCGGTAATGCGTCGCCTCCCGTCAGCACGGCGCCCTCACCTGCGGCCAAAGGGGTCCGGACCCTGTTCGATCGTGGCCGGGGGGCTTTGACCGAGTATGAGAGCAAGCAGGTACTGGGCGCCTACGGAGTGACCTGCACCCCGGAGCTGCTCTGCGGCTCCGCCGACCAGGCGGTAGCAGCGGCCCGGGAGATCGGCACGCCGGTGGCCCTCAAAGTCATGTCGCCCCAGATTCTCCACAAGACCGAGGCCGGAGTGATCGCTCTCAATCTAACCGATGAGGAGGAGATCCGCCGCAGCTACGAGCGGCTCGTGTCAGCGGCCCGCAGCTACGATGCGCAGGCGCGCATCGACGGCATGCTCTGCCAGCGGATGGCCACCGGCGCGGTGGCCGAGGCCATCGTGGGACTGTTGATCGATCCCCAGTTCGGACCGGCTGTGATCTTCGGTATGGGCGGGGTCATGGTGGAGGTTCTGGGGGATCGGGCTTTGGGCATCCCGCCTCTGGATCGCGATGCGGCCAGGGGCATGATCGAACAGACCCGGACATCCCGAATCCTCAAGGGATTTCGCGGAGCTCCTCCGGCGGATATGGAGGCCCTGATCGACGTTTTGATCGCCGTGGGAAATCTAGCGGTAGATTGGTCCGAGCGCATAGAGGCCCTGGACATCAACCCTCTGCTGATCCTGCCGGAAGGGAAAGGGGCGGTGGCCGTGGATGCCCTGTTGGTGTTGAAAGACAGCGAAGGAGGGTAAGAATCACGGTGCTGTGTACAGACGTAGCTATCGAAATATTGGAACATCATCATAGCAGGAGGTGGGAAGCTTGAAGGAAATACTATCCGGAAACGAGGCGATTGCCCGAGGAGCCTACGAGGCGGGAATCGAGATCGCGACGGGTTATCCCGGAACGCCGAGCTCGGAGATCATCAAGACGATCGCCCTCAAGTACGGAAACGATATATACACGGAATGGTCCACCAATGAGAAGGTCGCCATGGACGCCGGTGCCGGAGCGGCCTATTCGGGCCGCCGAACCCTGGTCACCACCAAGCAGGTCGGAATGAACGTGCTCTCCGATTCGTTGATGTACGCCGTGTACACAGGGGCGGAGGCCGGGCTGGTCGTGGTAACGGCGGATGATCCGGGGATGTTCAGCTCTCAGAACGAGCAGGACAACCGCTGGTATGCCCGGCTGGCCAAGATCCCCCTGCTGGAGCCGGCGGACAGTCAGGAAGCCAAGGATTTCGTGATCCTGGGCATCGAGCTGTCCGAGAAGTTCGACACCCCGATTCTCGTTCGAACCGTGATGCGCACCTCCCACTCCAAGAGCGTGGTTGCCCTGGGAGAACGTCAGCAGGGCAGAGTGGAGATCGGACCGTTCAAACGCGATCCTGCCAAATACAACTGTACGGCCAGCAATGCCCGCAAGATGCACCCCATGGTGGAGGGGCGGATCGAGAAGATAGCCCAGTTCGCCGACACCCTTTCGATCAACAGGATCGAGTGGAGGGATCGTTCCTTGGGTTTTATCACCGGGGGCGTCCTGTACCACTATCTGCTGGATGTCTTCCCCGAAGCCTCGATCCTCAAGCTGGGAATGACCAACCCCCTCCCGGAGCGGCTGATCCGGGAGTTCGCCGCTGGGGTCGAGCAGCTGATCGTTCTGGAGGAGTTGGACCCGGTGCAGGAGGAGCAGATCAAGGCCATGGGAATCGAGGTGCGGGGCAAGGAACTCTTTCCCCCCTGTTTCGAGCTGCTTCCCGATGAGATCAGGCGTTACACCAGGGAGGCGGGATTGCTGCCGGAATCCGGCGCCTCGGCGAGCAAGCCGGAGCAGAGCCGGCAAATGCCGGAGCTGCCCATCCGCTCCCCGGTGTTTTGTGCAGGCTGTCCCCACCGCTCCACCTTCTATCTGCTGAAGAAGATGAAGCTACCCGTGGCCGGGGACATCGGCTGCTACAACCTGGGCACTCTTCCCCCCTTCGAGTCTCAGCATACCATGGGGGCCATGGGCGCCAGCGTGGGGGTGCTGCACGGCATGTCCCTGGCGCAGCTCCCGGAAAACCGCGTCTGCACGATCGGAGACTCCACATTCTTTCACTCCGGCATGGCCCCTCTGGTGAACATGGTGCACAACGGCAGCCGGGGCGTGGTGATCCTGATGGACAACAGCGTCACCGCCATGACCGGGCACCAGGACCACCCGGGGTTGGACTGGGCGGTCACCGAAGGCAGGCCCGCCAAGAGGGTCGACCTGGAGGCGGTGGTACGGGCCATCGGCGTGGAGAAGGTCAAGGTGGTGGATGCCTTCAAGATCAAGGAGGTGGAAGCCGGTCTCAAGGAATGCCTGGAGTTCGACGGCCCGTCGGTGCTGATCACCCGGGGGGAGTGCATCTTCGTTTCCCGCAATCCTCAGGCCCCCTACCACGTGGATCTGGAGAAGTGCATCGCCTGCCATATGTGCTTCCGGGTCGGCTGTCCGGCCATCGGGCAGTCCACGGAGAAGTATGCGAAGAACAAGAAGTTCAAATCCCATATCGATCCCACTATCTGCATCGGCTGCGACGTCTGTCGACAGGTCTGCCCCACCGGGGCGATCACGGCGCCGGGTAACAGCAAAGCCAAGGAGGTGAACTGAAAATGGATGCGAATTTTCTAGTAGTAGGGGTCGGCGGCCAGGGCACGATCCTGGCCGGAGATATCCTGGCCGAGGTCGGGATGAGTGGAGGCTTCGAGGCCAAGAAATCCGACATTCTGGGGCTGGCCATCCGAAGCGGCAGCGTGGTCAGTCACATACGCTGGGGAAAGGAGGTTCACTCCCCCATGTCGATGCTGGGACAGGTGGACTACCTGCTGGCCTTCGAACCCCTGGAATCCCTGCGTATGGTCGAATATCTGAGGGCCGACAGTACGGTGATCGTGAATGATTACCCGATCCCTCCGGTGGCGGTGACCACGGGGCAGGCCGAATACCCCAGCCGGGAGCAGATCGATCGTATTTTGAAGGCGGCCAGCAGACGGTACTACAGCATCAACGTCACCGAGAAAGCAACCCAGCTGGGAAATGTAAAAGTCGTCAACATCATGCTGCTCGGAGTCCTTTCCGGGCTGCTGGAGATTCCACCTGCGGTGTGGGAACAGACTATCGAGAAGTACGTGCCCTCCAGGCTCATCGATGTGAACAGGAGAGCCTTCCAGGCCGGACGCAAGCTGATTGCAGAGTAGGGGAGAATGAAGCGATGAAGATCATGGTTATCAATCCGAATACGTCCACCTCGATGACCGATCATATGCGCCGGGAGCTGATGGAAATCAAGCGGCCGGATACCGAATTGACGGTGACCTGCCCGGACAAGGGACCGATCTCGATCGAGTCAGCCTACGACGAGGCCCTGGCCATTCCCCCGACCCTGGAACTGGTAAAACGGGCAAACCGGGAGGGATACGATGCGGCGATCCTGGCCTGTTTTTCCGATCCCGGTCTGTTTGCCGCCAAGGAGATCTCCGACATCCTGGTGGTCGGTATCCAGGAGATTGCCCTGCGCGTAGCCACCACCCTGGGGAGTAAATTCACGATCCTGACCATGTCCAGGGAACGAATTCCCCACAAGGAGAGCGATGTCTGGCGGAACAAATTAACACCCTACCTGGCCTCCGTTCGGGAGCTGGGCATGTCGGTCCTGGAAACGGACGAGAAGCCTGATCTTGCCAAAAAACGGATCATGGCGGTGGCCAAGCAGGCAGTGGAGGAGGATGGGGCCGAAGTGATCGTGCTGGGCTGCGCCGGCATGGTGGGCTACGCAGAGGAGGCAGCGGAAAAGCTGGGAGTGGTGGTCATCGATCCCACCTCGGTGAGCCTCAAGATCACAGAGGCCATGGTGGAAGCCGGGCTGGTACAGTCCAAGCGGGCCTTTTACGCCCGGCCTCCGGAAAAAGAAATAAAGTGAACCCTCTCGAACGGGAGGAAAGAAGTGCATTCTTGGTATTGGTGGCTCTCTTTGTATGCCGCCTAGTTTTTCCAGGAGGCCAGTGAGAAACCGGAGACGCTAAATTCTCCCAGAATATTGATAATTGGATCAGGCTTCAACTAGGTACCATTTCCTACTTTTGCGGAGAGGCTCTTGATAAATGTTGGAACTAAGGGCGACAGGCGATGAGCTCAATCTCCACCAGGGCGTCCGGATCGGGGAGGCTGGAGACCTCTACGCAGGTACGCGCCGGCATTGTGCCTTCAAAGAAAGACACATACGCCTCGTTCATCTCAGCGTAGAGACTCATGTCGGTGAGAAATATCGTGGCCTTAAGGGCGCCTTCTAGATTCGTTCCGGCGCGTTCAAGCTGCTGGGCGACATTGCGCATGGCCTGTAGCGTCTGAGCTCTGATATCGCTTTTGGCGATCTCATCATTGGTGTGGTTACGGCCGGCGAGACCCGAAACAAACACCAGTGGCCCGCAGACGACTGCAGGGCTGAAAGGCAGGCTCTCTTTCAAAGGTTGGGACACTATGTCCCGTTTAAAAACGTCTGTTGTGCTCATGTATCTCCTCCTATATCGGGATTTTTTCATCAGGCAGCGGGACGCGCTGCCTGCATTTCCCGGGCGATCTTACGCAGTCCCGGATCCCTTATACGCTGCGGATCGAATGGCGCGTTGCCCATCGCCACCTGCACCAATGCCGTACGCAGCTCACAGGGTCCTCGCTTGGTGATGCTTCAGCAGCTCCACCATCCGGTCCTTCCGCACCTTACCCTTTAAGATTCGCTCTAACTTCTTGACTTCCGTCTCCAGTCGATCTATCGTTTCCAGTAGCGGTTGTACCGCTTGCCCGGTGAGTCCGTGTTCTGCGAGAACGGTGAGGACTCGCCGCCACCACCGGCACCCCAACCGCTTCCACCCTTCTCTTGAAGTACCGAGTGTTCCCGGTGGACTCCACCGCTAAACGTACCTCATGCCCCTTATCCTTCAGCTTCTTCAGCTGCCTTTCAAACCACCGGTACCCCAGATCGTTGATCCGACAGCGTTCAAAGCGCCCCAGCGGACCCTCGCATGCTCGCCAGTACACCATGAACTGGCCCTTGTGCAGATCTGCGCCCACACTCACTCGCATCTCTCTACCTCCTCGTATGTTGTGCTGAGGCAGAGAGCCTGAACGGTGGATCAATGCCATTCTCCTATTCGACCTCGCCAGGTCATCAAATGCTACGGTTACGGCTGTCCATTCTCCTCTACGGTCTCTTGGACCACAAGATATGACAGACAGTAACCGGCTCTGCCTCCGATCAATTCATCTTGAGGCAGTCTTCCTACTACACCAAGCTTATGTATGACTTTTTATCGTTCCTCCTCTTGGGATTTATTTGACAGGAATAATGCAGAAAAAACAAGGCAGGCAACTCGAGAAACGGAGACAACTTGGTCGAACTAGAACCGAGAGAAGTGTAAGGAAAAGAACGGCTTTTCCTCAAGGACAGCTGCTTCGATCTTGATACTATATCTGCATGTGGCACGCTGTTCCATTTTATGCTACCATGGGTCGCGCAAAAGAGTGGATGTGATGAAAAGCGGTTCCAAACCTTCAAATTCATTGAGCGGGCCCCGCATAAGAGTCAAACCACCCGGGCCCAGGACCCGGGCGCTTTTAAACAAGAGCGGCGACGATCTGGCGCGGTTTCCCCCCATATGGGGTATTCCCGTGATTAGAGCCGAAGGCCCCTGGATAGAGGATGTGGACGGTAATGTGTATCTCGATTTCATTTCCGGAAAGACCGTGGCTAATATCGGTCATCGGCATCCGGAGATCGTACGGGTCCTGAAAGAGCAGATAGACAGGGCGATATTAGGTGCCACGGAAAACCGTTTCTCTTTGGAAGAGAAGCTGTGCGAGCTGACCCCGGGGAACTATCAGAAGAAAGTTCTTTTTGGCACTTCCGGCTCGGACTGCGTGGATGGAGCCCTCAAGCTGGCTTGGTGGGCAACCAACAGGCCTTATATTCTCTGCGTTGCCGGTGCCTATCACGGGCAGACCCACGGGGCGCTCTCGGCAAGCTCCGCTTTCAGCCGGCTGGTGCGTGGTTTCCGTCCCGCGGGGGAGCTCTTGAAAATTCCACCGCCCTACTGCTATCGCTGTCCCTTCAGGCTGGAATACCCGGCCTGCGGCGTACAGTGTCTCGACTATGTAGAGTCAACCATGTTCACAAGCTACTGCCCGCCGGATGAAGTGGCGGCGGTTATCGTGGAGCCCATATTCGGAGATATGGGCTGGGTCGTTCCGCCACCCGAATATTTCACCGGCTTGAAACGTATCTGTGATCGGTACGGGATTATTCTGATTGCCGATGAGGTCCAGACCGGATTTGGACGTACGGGGAAATGGTTCGCCCTGGAGCATTTCGGAATTGAGCCGGACATCACCTGTCTTGGAAAGCCACTGGCTTCGGGCATTCCCTTGAGTGCGCTGGTGCTCCGAAAAGATCTGCTTGTTTCGCCCCAACGACCTCAGTTTGCCTCTTTCCACCAGAGCTTCACCCTGGAGGCAAACGCGCTTGGCTGCGCTGCCGCTCTGGCCACGATCCGGGTCTTGGAGCAGGAGAAGCTTCTCGATAACTGCAGGAATCTGGGCACCTACCTCATGCAGAGGCTAGAGAGGATGAAAGAGATCCATCCCCTTATCGGCGACGTGCGCGGCAAGGGACTTCTCTGCACGTTGGAAATTGTCCGAAATAGGGAAACCAGGGAACCAGCCGCAGCAGCAGCGCAGCGGATTTGCGCCCTTTCCCTGGAGAACGGTCTATACACGATGGTGATGGGCGCTTTTTCTGCCGCCTGCATCCGCATCGCTCCTCCCCTCAATTCCACCCGGGACATTATCGATACGGGGCTTGTTGTTCTGGAGCAGGCGATAACTAAAACCGAACAGGAGTTGTGAATGCAACGGTATTCTCCTGTCCCTAATACACACCCGTGTGGCTATGGCTGCTTTGATTTCTCGATCATAAAAGACGAAAACAACCGCGACGGAATGACATTTCTTTCAATATTACAGGACAAGATCTGATGATACACTTTGCTGATTGAATAAAACCGTGTACGATTAGATACGGAGATCGGGTTCGAGAAAACACCGGTTTGAGGTGACGTTGTCCCACGAGCCGATGAAAAAATATCATAAGAGGGAGGTATGAAGATGAAGAAGGGATGTTTGGTCGTCCTGCTTCTAATCGTCGGTGGACTGCTGTTTGCCGGTGGCACGAAGGGAGCGGCTGGTGATTTTCCAGACCACCCTGCAGAAAAGCCGATGAAGGCAGCCGTCGACATGGGTTTCGTTCCTTTCGCGTACTTGAATGACAAGGGCGAGCCCGAAGGATTTGCCGTTGATCTGGCAAATGCCCTGGCTGAAGAACTAGGACGCCCTGGTGCAGAGATCGTGGACGTCGAATGGTCCGGTATTTTCGCTGCCCTGTTTGCCAAGAAGGTCGAATACATCGTGGCCCCAACCAACGTCAGGAAAGAGCGAGCCGAGCAGATGGATTTTACCGAGCCCTACATGGACACCGCAGAGCTGATTGCGGTAAACGTGAAGGACAAGAACAACATCAAGGCGCTGAAGGACCTCAAGGGCAGGACGATCGGTGTGAACACGGGTTCCTCGGGTCATGCCTGGTTGCAGGACAACCAGAGCAAGTACGGTTTCCAGATCGACGAGTACGACGCCATGCCTTCAGCTGCTCAGGCTGTCCAGGTTGGCCGCATCGATGGCGTCATCGGTGACCGCGATGCCGTCGGTTACTATGCAGCAGACAAGAAAGAGCTGGTCAGTGCGATCCTCATCCCGACCGGCGAGCAGTACGCCTTTCCCCTGCGCAAGGGAGATCCGTACCGCGATGTCATGGAGGATGCTCTCGTCAAACTGAAAAAGAACGGGACCCTGAAGAGACTCTATAAGAAGTGGTTCGGGGATGATCCACCGAAGGACAGCGCGGTAGTCGACGAGTACCCCGGTTACGGCCCCCCCGGTATGCCCGGTCACAAGGAATAGTAGGGCTTTAAGAACCGGCAGTTCCTTCCTCCGGACTTGCCGTCCGGAGGAAGGAGTTCTGAAGAAAATGAGCAATACCTGAATCATGAACTTCCGCGATCTGTTCTACTATTTCTTCAATTTCAAGTTTTTTATCATCACTCTTCCCGACCTCCTTCGCGGACTTCTGGTAACCGTAGAGATCGCCGCCCTGAGCTTGTCTCTGGGTTTCGTTCTGGGACTGGTTCTTGCGGTCATCCGGGTGACCCTCAGGCACTCCGGGTCCTCGCGTTTCCTGCGTATTCTCGACTTACCGCTCGTCCTCTACGTCGACGTATTGCGGGCCGTTCCTCCTCTGGTCACTCTGGTCGTGATCTACTACGCCCTGCCTTTCATCGACATCACCATTCCGCGTTTCTGGGCCGCGGTTCTTACTTTCGTAGTGATTCTTTCTGCGTTTGCAGAGGAGATCTTCCGAGCCACCATCGAAGCGATTGACCGGGGACAGGTGGAGGCTGCCCGTTCCCTCGGCCTTTCCTATCTCCAGTCGATGGCTTGCGTGATCATTCCGCAGGCCTTCAAGATTGCCCTGCCGCCGCTGACCAGCAGGATGATTGCAGTCACCAAGGACGTCAGCTTGGCTTCGGTCATCGGGGTGGCCGATCTTCTCAAGAAAGCCAGGGCAGCCCAGTCCCTGTACGCCAATCCGACCCCTTTGTTTTCGGCGGCCCTGCTGTTCACCCTTCTGTTTCTGCCACTGGTGCGGCTTTCGATGTACGTCGAAAAGAAACTGGCCGAGTGAGGAAGAAGGACAGGTGGAATCGATTATTTATAACTTTTTCAATATTGAGGTCATGATCAGGGCTCGCTACCTTCTCTGGCTGGGGCTTCAGGTTACCCTCAAGCTCGCCTTTGTCTCTCTCCTTTTTGCCGTCCTGGTCGGTCTGTTTCTTGCTGTGATTCGAAGCCTGCACATTCGTCTTCTCAACATCCTCATCATCATCTACGTGGATTTGTTTCGGGCGCTCCCCACGATCGTGCTGTTCATGCTCGTGTATTTCACCTGGCCCTATTTCGGGATTTCCCTGCCCCGCTACTGGTCCGCTGTGGTGGCCCTCACGATAAACGGCGGCGCATATTTCGAGGAGATCTTCCGAGCCGGAATCGAGTCGATCGATAAGGGCCAGACCGAAGCGGCCCGGGCCTCGGGTCTGAGTTTTACCCAGACCATGTTCTTCGTGATTCTTCCTCAGGCAATACAGGTAGTGCTTCCCCCCGCAACCAGCAATGCTCTGGAGCTCATCAAGACCACCGTGCTCGCCTCCGTGATTGCCCTACCGGAGCTGATGAAACAGGCTCAGCAGGCTCACGGCTCTCTGGCCAATCCGACACCTCTCGTGATGGCGGCTCTGATCTTTCTGGCACTCCTCTGGCCGCTTGTTCGCCTTACGGGGTATCTGGAGAGAAAGTTTGCAAAGTGACAGGTAGAAGAAAACTATGAATAAATTTTTAGTAGAAATAGATAATTTGCACAAGTACTTCGGTAAGAATGAAGTCCTGAAAGGCATCAATATGAGCATTCGGCGACAGGATGTCGTTTGTCTACTGGGACCTTCAGGAGCGGGAAAGAGTACACTGCTTCGTTGTATCAACAGGCTCGAGGAGCCGACCAGTGGTAGCGTCTACATCGATGGGGAGGAGATCACGGGACATGGCGCGGATCTGAACTACATGCGCAGTGAAATCGGAATGGTCTTCCAAAATTTCAACCTGTTTCCTCATCTGAACGCCCTGGAGAACTGCACTCTGGCTTTGATAAAGGTCAGGAAGATGCGGAAACAGGAAGCGCAGCAGCGGGCCAGAGACATGCTCCGCCAGGTAGGTCTGGAAAACAAGGCCGACAGCAAACCGAAAGAACTATCCGGCGGCCAGCAGCAGCGGGTAGCCATCGCTCGGGCTCTATCTATGAATCCGAAACTCATGCTTTTCGATGAGCCTACTTCCGCCCTCGATCCGGAGCTAATTGGAGAGGTGCTCGATACGATGATCGACCTGGCGGAAAAGGGGATGACCATGATCGTTGTGACCCACGAGATGGGCTTCGCCCGCAAAGCGGCTACACGGGTCTCCATTCTGGATCACGGGCTCATCCTGGAGGACAACACCCCCGACAAAGTCTTCGATGCGCCGGAGCACCCCCGTACAAAGGAATTCCTCAGCAAGATCCTGTAGCGCTGCAGTGTGAAGGCGGGTATTTGTTTATGAATAGGAATATGCAAAATATAAGGCAAAACTCGGTACGTGCCCTGGAAAAGGCTCTGACTGTTTTGGAACATCTCAGCAGGATAGAAGGCGACATCGACCTGGCCACCCTGACGCAGCAGCTGGATATACCCAAGACCACCCTGCTGCGCCTGTTGAATACCCTGAAGAAGCACAACTTCGTGCAGCAGGATGAGCGCAGCCGCCGCTATCGGCTGGGCTGGGCTCTGATCTACCTGGGCCAGGCGGCCAACAGGGTCTTCGACATTGTCGAGTTCATTCACCCGTACCTGGAGAAGTTGTCGCGGCAAAGCGGAGAGACCGCCAACCTGGTCTTCCTGGACAGGAATCACGCCGTGTACGTCGACCAGGTCGTCAGTGACAACATCATCCGCGGGGTGCCCGCGGTCGGAGCTCCCCTCGGGCTTCACTGTACCGCGGCGGGCAAGGTTCTGCTCAGCTGGCAGCCCGAGGAGGTTATAGAGCAGATCCTGGAGCATACCGAGTTGCCCGGGCTCACTAACAAAACGATAACAGAACGACAGGCGCTGCGTCTGGAGCTGGAGAAGATCCGCAAGCAGGGATGGGCTGTGGACGACGAGGAGAGCGAGTTGGGCGGTCGCTGTGTGGCTGCGCCGATCTTCGGTAAGAAAAGTTCGCTGGTCGCTTCGATCTCGGTAATGGGTCCGGCCGCCCGGGTCAATCCGGATACGATTCCCGCTCTATCGGCCCTCATGGTGAAGACCGCCGGAGAGATTTCTCGGTGCCTCGGGTACCCTCAGGATTCGAAGCCCTAGAGCTGCTGAAAGACAACCGGACAAATCCGTACCTCAGCTTCGGCTATTCATCAGGTAGTAGGGCTCGGTCTCCCGGCCTTCGATCTCCTCGTACCAGGGTTGGAAATGCGCGGCGATCGCCTGGCGCAGCCCTCCCATCAAGCGGTTGCGGGTTTCGAAGCGCTGCCGATAGTCCGTTGGGATCGCCTCCCGAAGCTTGCCGATCACCTCATCCCGATCGATGCGGGTGAATTGTCCCTGATCCAGCAGCACCTCCCCGTCCACCAGCACGGTTCGGATATGGGTGCTCTTTCCCCGGTACAGCAGCAGGTCCAGGGGATCATGACCCTCGTAACTGTACGGTTCGCTCATGGCCTCCAGATCCAGAAGAACCACATCCGCCCGTTTGCCCCGTTCCAGGCTACCGATCAGGCTGTCGAAACCGAGCACGGTGGCGCCGTTGCGGGTGCCCATGCGGAAAAGATCCCGGGAGCTCAGGCAGGGCGAGTCGAGACGGTGAGAGCTCAGGCGATGGAGCTTGGCCGCTATTCTCAGCTCGGCCAGATAATCCTTGTCGTCGCCGACCTCCTTTTCATCCATACCGATGGCCACCGTCACGCCCCGGTGGTCGAGCTCGAAAACCGGACTGATGCCGTTTCGAACGCGGAGGTTGCAGCCGGGATGATGGGTCACAGAGGCGCCGGAGCTTCGCAGCACCTCGATATCACCCTCGGAAATCCAGACGCAGTGCCCGCAGGTGACATCCGGGGCCAGGAAACCGATCTCTTCCAGATAGGCGATCAGAGACTTACCGTAGCGCTTTAATCCGTAGGCTTGCTGCAGCCGGGTCTGCTGCACGTGGATGTGGATCCGCAGACCCAGCTGCGTTGCTTCCCGTCGGATCTGTTGCAGTGCTTCCTGCCGCACCCACTGGGGTGAAACCGGGCCGTGCATGATCTGTATCGGCGGGCCGCTGTGCTCATCCTGCAGCGCTCGTACCGAATCGAAGTACTGTTTTTCTCCGAATGCGGTTGAACGCGCTCGGATCTGCTCGCACAGATCGCGGCGCTCCGGGGACAGGGATGCGATAAACTCATCGTCATCGCCGTATGTGAACACATTTTCCGTGCCCAGGCTGGGGGCAAAGGCCACCCGCAGGCCGCAGCGTTTGTAGGCTTCCAGAACCGCGGCGAACTCCTCCCGATGCCCCGCGGGATCGACCAGGTCGTGGTTGTGCATGGTCGTGGTGACCCCGCTTGCCAGCAGCTGCAGGCAGGTCCAGCAGGTGTCCAGGTGGGGATCGACCGGGGGATAACTTCTCCACTTCCAGGTCTCCAGGGTGTCGTCCAGATGGCCTCTCTGAAAATCGGTCAGCCCTTTGCCATGGCCGTGGGCGTTCACCAAACCGGGAATGATGAGGGTCTGCGCCGAGCCCAGGGTCCGATCAGGCCTGTATTTTGCCGTGATCTCCCCGTGGGGACCGTAGTCGATGATCCTGTCCTCTTCGATGTACAGAGCACCGGAGGGGATCACGGTGCGCTCATCGATCACCAAGTACTTTCCGTAGATGAGTTTGGATGACATCGGTGTGTTTTTTCTGCCAGTCTATGATTTCAGGGCGATCAGCTCGATCTCCACCAGCGCCTCGGGGTCGGGTAACCGGACTACCTCCACGCAGCTGCGCGCCGGGGGATCACCGGAGAAGAAAGAGCTGTAGGCTTTATTCATGTCGGCGAACAGATCCATGTCGGTGATGAAGATCGTGGCCTTCACCGCCTGGTCGAAGCTGCTGCCCGCCTTTTCCAGGTGGGCGGCGATATTGTGCATGGTCTGGCGGGTCTGGCTATCGATATCCCCTTTGGCGATCTCTCCGCTGCCCGGATCTCTTCCCACGTTTCCGGAGATGAATACCAGGGGGCCGCAGCTCACGGCCGGACTATAGGGCATACCGGGTTTGGCGGGTTTGGATACGATTTCTTTTCTGTAGTTGTCCATCTCATTCCTCCTGTAGCTGTGATCATTTCACGGTAAATCCGCAAAAATTGCAAGGCTCGCTATGGCGCGGATTGCTGCAGGCCGAGCTTCGAAGTGGCGCAGGAGGATACAAGCTACACCAGATCGGAGAGGTAGGCGGGGCTGCGGTTGATCACAGCCAGGAACTCGTCGAATGCTTTGAACAGGAGATCCAGATTCCCCGCCGCCTTCAATTTGCCCAGGGCGGCGAGAGGATCCGCGTCCGTTCGGGCGTAAACCTCGCGGATCATGGGAAAGTAAGGGCGGAAGGCGTCGTTGCAGCGTCTCCAGAGCGGAAACCAGCGATCAATCGAATCCGAGCCCTCCTCCATGAGGTGGAGAAGCAGGCAGGTGCTGAGGGCACTTTCCGTTTCTCCGGAACAACCCCACACCCCATTCGCATCCACCCCTGTCCCGGCGGCCCAGTCCAGGCGTTGTCGCTTTCGACCCTGGTAGCAGCCCACCAGATAGAGATCCGTGCTGCCCGGCAGAAGCAGATCGGAGGGCCTCAGTTCCTGATCCGAGTCGAGCTCAAAGCCCGCCTCGGTCGGACTGCCGTGGCCGGAGATGAGCACGCGCACCAGCACCCTCCGCCGGCTTAGATCCGCTTGAGCTCCCGGCCAATCCAGCCGGTGTGAGCCGGGTGAGCTGCTCAGGTACTGCAACAGTTTGAGGATGCCACCGAACTGTTTGTCATGGCTGCAGCCGATAAAGAGGTTGCGGGTGCCGAACGGTACGCTCACGAGCCGGATTTTCCGGCTCCCTGGAACAGGGACCCGATGATGCGGTCCCGGGTGGTCTCCCGCATTGGAGCGAAACGTACGTGAAGTACATCGCGGTTCTTCGAGGTTCGGAGCACTTCGGCGACCAGGGCGAATCGTTCCCCCGCTGCCAAAAATGTCAGCTCTACCGCGTCGCCGGAGCTGTATCGGTTGCCCGGGTTTTTCAAGCTCGCTCCGTTTCCTCCCAGGTCGTAGAAGGTGGAGAGAGTCGGTTGCTCTTCGCTTCCGGGGTAGCGGATCCCCACGCGCTGGGATACCCGCCTGCGGTAGTACTTGCGCCTCTGCAGGCGCTTGATATCCTCTGCGTGCTGGAGCCGAATCACCTGGTTCTCTACGGATTGGATCGTGGTTGTGAAACTGAACAAACCTGCTCGGTTTTGGAAGTAGATACGAGCAGTCTCTCCCTTGCGAAACGAAGTGCCTGTCTCGATCAGTTGGATGACGAGGGAGTTGGATTGCCGTTCGCGCACCCGACCGTGGGCGTTCCGTCGGTCCTGCTCGTGCCGGGTTCCCGGCGCTTTCGGATCGGCGGCAACCATGAGCACTCCCTGTCCCTCCGGGAGCTCCGCACTGGAAGTGGGGATCTGCTCGGGGCCCTGCAGCCGGAATCCGAGCTTGCTGCGCAGCTCGGTGATGGAGGCAGCAGCGCTCCCATCCTTTGCTTTCAGTTTGGCGGCGCAGTAGTTGAAGGTGGGTTGATTGATCAGGATCAGGTACTTCTTCTCCGGCTCTTTGAGAAAACGGGCCATCCGTTGCACCAGATCCTCTTCAGAGGGTGCCAGGGCGTGCTTTTCAGCGATCTGTCGGTAACGTCTCTGTGCTATGATTCGCTGCTGTCGGCGCACTTTGATGCGTTGCAGGCGGTAGATGAGGACAAGCAGGGCGATGAACACGAGAAAAGAAACGATAACCAGGACGATCTCCAGGGGGCTGCGTTCGAATCCCCTTGAAACGGTCTCGAAAAAGGCGGATAATTTCTCCTGGTCGAAGACGATCATCGTTAACTTTAAGTATATTGATCGCAATCTCCAATTTCAATTCGAAATGAGGATTGCGATGTCTTCAGCCGGCATGATCTTGTTATGAAACAACAACCGGCTGGCATCATTTTAATTTTCGGCAGGTTAGCCCGGGCTAACCATCAAGGAGTTACAGATTTTGATCAGTCGTCAGGATTTTACATTCACGATCGGCTATGAGGGCAATATCGCCGTGGTGGATGGCACGTTGAAGAGGCGTTACGGATCTCTAAGCGCGGAACAACTGGCCGAGAAGCAGCTTTACAAACAGGCGATCTGCAGAGCCGTTCATGAGCAATCCTCCGGTAAAACGGCGGGTGAGGCGCTGCAGAAGGTGCTGGAGATCTACAACCGAAAAGCGGAAAAAAAAATCGACAATGTCGAGAATCTCAAGCATACCTTCGGAGTGCACGAGGTCCCCGACGGGATCGCCAAGGTGACGGTCATCTGAAGTGGTCGGCCCCTTTTTCCGTTTACCTTGACGCTTGTCTGTTTTTTGTGTTATTTTTCACAGAAATCTCATACAGTAAAGGACAAATATAATGGCAACTTTCCTTTCCTCACTCCCTCTGCTGCAGGCTGCGGCGGGCGGAGGCAATCAAATGATCACCATGATTGTTACCTTCGGTTTGATCATCGTGATTTTCTACTTCCTGATCATCCGGCCCCAGAGAAAGAAGCAGAAGGAGACCAAAGACATGCTCTCCACCATCCGTCCCGGAGACAAGGTCGCTACGGCCGGGGGTATCCGAGGTGTCGTCAAGCACGTCAAAGAGACTACCGTTACCATCAAGGTAGACAGCAATACCACGATCGAGTTCAACAAGAGCGCTGTTAGCAACGTGCTGGAGCGAAAAGAGAGCAAAGAGAGCACGGAAGAGACCCAAGAGTAACGGACGCCATTACCGCAACCGCAAATATTTGGCATCTTTATCCAACCCGTTCCGGAGATTACCATGTCTAAACGATTCAGATTGCTGCTGATTCTCATTCTCATAGGCGTTGCCCTGGCCTTCCTCTTTCCCACTATTAAATGGTACTTCCTTGTCCCTGAGCAAAAGCGGGAGCTGTCGTATGCTTCCAGAAATCAGATCAAGCTCTACGCAGAGCGCGAAGCGGCGGATACCCTGCGGGAGCTCCAGGACATGGAGCCCGAAGAACTGCTGCCGGAGGAATACGGTTTCCTCACCGAAAAAGCGAAGGAGAACTACAGGACCGAGGGTCGCTCCATTCCCCGAATGTGGACGGTGGAGCAGTTGTTCCGCGGTTATCTGAGCAGGGAGGAACTTCTTCTCGCGTTGGAGGATCACTTTCGCGAGGAGATCGTCGAGCTCAAGGAGGGGGCGGGCAGGCGCATAAATTTGGGCCTCGATCTGCGTGGAGGCATGAGGGTTCTGATCCGCGCAGACCTGGAGCAGCTGGAGGAGGCCGGCGGTCAGTCCTTGACTGCGGCGGAGCGGGAAGACGCCATGCGCCGGGCTCTGGAGATCCTCAATAACCGGGTAGACCAGTTCGGCGTACGGGAACCTCAGATCCGACGGCAGGGGGATGACCTTATCCTGGTCGAACTTCCGGGGGAGGCGGACCGGGAAGCGATGAACCGCTACGTCCAGGGCAAGGGTATCTTGAACTTCCATTTGGTCGACGAGGAGGCCCTGGCTGTTTTCATCGAGTACCAGCAGTCCAATCCGGGTGCGTTCATCGGTCCCAGCGGGGAGATCCTGCAGCCGGACATCCTGCCCGCCGGAACGACCCTACGGGGAGTGTACAGCAAGGATGCCTACGGCATCGACCAACTGCGGGGCTTCACCGTGATCGAAAGTGAGCCGGGCCTTTCGGGAAACTACATCCGCAACGCCCAGGTGAACGCGGATCCGATCACAGGAAGGCCGGTTGTTAACTTCTTTCTCACCGGGGAGGGGGGAGAGATCTTCTACAAGCTGACAGGTGACAATGTCAACCGGAGCTTGGCAGTAATCCTGGGGGAGAAGGTGAAAGCCCAGGCTCGGATCAACGAACCGATTCGGGATGCGGTGCAGGTAAGCGGATTTGATCGGGAGGAAGCAGATGATCTGGCCCTGGTGCTGCGAACCGGTGCTTTGCCCGTGCCTCTGGAGGTGATCAACCAACAGTCTGTCGGCGCCTCCCTGGGAGAGGACGCGATCCGTATTGGGCTGCAGGCCATTACCTACGGTTTCGCTCTGGTGATCCTGTTCATGCTGATCTTCTACAAGGGCGCCGGTCTGATTGCCGACCTGGCGCTGGTCTTGAATCTGTACATCATGGTCGCGGTTCTATCGGTTCTCGGTTTCACGCTGACTCTGGCCAGCATAGCCGGTGTGATCCTCACCGTCGGTATGGCCGTGGATGCCAACGTGATCGTATTCGAACGGATCAAGGAGGAGTATCGGACCGGAAAATCCGCCAAGGCGGCGGTAAAGGCGGGCTTCGACAAGGCGCTCTGGGCGATCCTGGACGCCAACATAACCACCTTTATTGCGGCGGTGGCTCTGTCGCTCCTGGGAAAAGGACCGGTCCAGGGTTTCGCCAACACTCTGGCAATCGGCATCGTCTCCTCTCTGATCACCGCCTTGTTTGTGTCCCGATTAATCTTTGATTTTGCCACGGATGTGTTACGGGTCTCCCGATTGAGCATCATGTGGCGGAGGGTGCAGGGATGAGACGACCCATCAATTTCCTTAAGCTGCGCTTTGTCATGATAACAATCTCCCTGCTGCTTGTCGCCGCCGGTGTAGCCGGGTACTTCCTGCGGGGCGGACTGAACTTCGGAATAGACTACACAGCCGGTTTGGTGCAGCAGATACGCATCGATGCTGCCGCCGTGTCGGTGGATATAGCGGAAGTACGGGATGCCCTGAGCGAGATAGAAGGGGTGGACCTCCAGGTGATAGGTCCTCCGGCATCTCAAGCGTTCAGCGTAAAGGTGATCGTACCGGGGGAGGATCCGAGCTTCCAGACCAGAATGGAGAATCGGCTGTCCGAACTGCTGGGGGAAGCATTTGGAGCTGAGAACCTGGAGATTCAGTCCAGCGACTTCGTCGGACCCCGCTACTCCAAGGAGTTGGCCGGGCAGACCGTGTCGATCGTTCTGGTGGCAATGCTGCTGATCCTGATCTACACGACCTTTCGTTTCAAGATCCGTTATGCAACGGCGGCGGTGCTCTGCCTGATTCACGATACCCTGATCATGATGGGGGTTATCGCCGTGTTTCGGTTGGAAGTGACCACCATCACCGTGGCCGCAATCATGACAATCATCGGTTACTCTCTTAACGATACAATCGTAATCTTCGACAGGGTGCGGGAGAATCAGGATTTGATGCGGGATTCCGATTTGGCGGTGATTCTGAATACCAGCATCACCCAGTCCATGGGCCGTACCTTGCTCACCTCCCTGACCACGCTGTTGGCGGTGGCTACGATCTTCATCTTCGGCACCGGAGATATCAAGAACTTCGCCCTAAGCCTTATGGTAGGAGTGGTGGTTGGAACCTATTCGACCGTGTTTATCGCCTCTCCGGTGGTTCTAGGTTGGAGCCGGCTGGCGGACAGACGACGCAAACGGCGAGACATCCAGATGTACGGCCGCCAGGCAGCCTCCCCAGCGGCTCAGACCCGGCGTGAAGAGGCGGCTTCTGAGAGAACCGCAGCAGAGGGCAAAGAGACCGCCAGACAGGAACCGTCGGGACCGAAAGCTCCGGTTAAGATTACTCGGGTTCAGCCGACTCGCAAGAAAAAGAAGAAAAAAAGATAGCTACGCTATCTAGGCTCGTTTCACTATATCCAGACTATCTGATCTATCCGCGATAGTCACACGGGGGCAGAGGTATGAAAACTGAGGGGATCCAGAGCGCCGCCACGGCGGTGCGCGTGCTTACGATGGATGCGGTACAGAAGGCGAAATCCGGGCATCCCGGATTGCCCATGGGTTGTGCCGAGCTGGGTGTGCTTCTATATGGGGAGATTCTCAAGCACAATCCCCAGGAACCGCAGTGGATCGACAGAGATCGATTTGTACTGTCAGCGGGACATGGAAGCATGCTGCTGTACTCCCTGCTTCATCTGTCCGGCTACCCCCTGAGCCTGGAGGACATCAAGGGCTTCCGTCAGCTGGGATCCAAAACCCCTGGACATCCGGAATACGGACAAACCGTGGGCGTGGAGACCACCACCGGACCTCTCGGGCAGGGCGTGGCCAATGCCGTGGGGATGGCGATTGCCGAGCGAATGCTGGGTGCGGCCTTCAACACGGACAGGAAGGTGATTGACCACTATACCTACGCCCTGGCCGGGGACGGGGACATGATGGAGGGGATCAGCGCAGAAGCATCCTCCCTGGCGGGTCACCTCGGTCTGGGAAAACTGATCCTCTTCTACGACTCCAACCGCATCACCATCGAGGGTTCCACGGATCTGGCCTTTTCCGAAGATGTGAGCAAGCGCTACCAGGCGTACGGCTGGCAGACCCTGGAGGGGGATGCCTACGACATAGAAGGTATCATGAAGCTTGTCGAAGCGGCGAAGCGGGAAACAGCCAAGCCGTCCTTGATTTTGCTGCACTCCACCATCGCCAAGGGCTCGCCGAACATGGCCGGCTCCCATCACACCCACGGTGCGCCTCTGGGGGAGGAGGAAGTTGCGGCCACCAAGAAAGCCCTCGGAGTGCCGGAAGAAGCTTTCTATATTTCCGCCGGGGCGGAGAGCTACTTCAGATCCAAGCATGAGGGCTGGGAGCAGGCCTACCGTAGTTGGCAGGAGTTGTTCGAAGCCTGGTCCAAGGAGAATCCGGAGAAACGCAAGGTTTGGGATCGTGTTTTTGCCCCGCTGGACTTGAGCGATGCCAGCTTCCCCGCGTTCAAAGAGGGAGAGACCATGGCCAGTCGCAAGGCCAGCGGTGCGGTGCTCAATGCGATCGCCCCCTCCGTGCCCCAATTGGTCGGAGGATCCGCCGATCTGGCACCTTCAAACAACACCCTGCTCAAGGATTTCAGCAGCTTCCAGGCCGACGCTGCGGAGGGCCGAAACATGCATTTCGGGATCCGGGAGCACGGCATGGGCGGGATCGTCAACGGCATAGCCCTGCACGGTGGCTTGCGCCCCTACTGTGCAACCTTCATGGTATTTTCCGATTACATGCGTCCCTCGATTCGCCTGGCGGCGCTGATGGGACTGCCTGTTATTTATGTATTTACCCATGACTCGGTCTTTGTGGGTGAAGACGGCCCAACCCACGAGCCTGTCGAGCATCTGGCGGCCCTGCGGGCCATTCCGAACCTCCTGGTACTGCGCCCGGCCGACGCGGAGGAGACCGCTCACGCCTGGCGCATGGCCCTGGAGCGCACAGACGGCCCCACGGCCCTGGCCCTGACACGGCAGAATCTTACGGTGTTCGGCAAAGCAGACAGCAAGTGGGTGCAGCACTGCGCCTACGGCGCCTATATCGCCTCGGAGGCCGCCTCAGGCGCAGAGCCGGAGTTGGTTCTCGTGGCAACCGGATCGGAGGTGAACCTGGCTCTGGAGGTGAAGGCCGCTTTGGGAAACGCGGGTCAGAAGACCCGGGTGGTATCCATGCCGAGCCGGGAGCTGTTCCTGCGGGCACCGCAGGAGTATCGCAAGAGCCTGATACCGGACTCCTCCCGCCGGGTGTTGCTGGAATCGGGGATTTCTCAGGGATGGGCAGCCGTCGTGGGAAGGGACGCCTTGCTGGTGACGATCGATCGATTCGGGGAATCCGCTCCGGCGGCAAAGATCGCCGAGCATCTCGGCTTTACGGTGCAGGCTGCAGCGGAACGGATCAAGACACTGATAGGCTGATCCCTCTGATCCTGGAACAGGTGGGTCTCGAACCCACGACTTGATCAGAAAACCCCGATCCTCCTGACGGTGCAAGACAGGGACTCTCTAGGTCGCCGTCCCGTATACTCTGTTCCATTGTTAATTATCTACAGTTTTGGCCCGTTCTCTTAGCAGCCGGGGATAGATCCTGCAAATTTGAGACTGACCGCCCTCTCTTGACGCTCAGATCAATATCAACAGACTTATAGTTAGGACCTGTGTTCCTGGTATCGCAACACATTGTAGATACAGTCAAATACGACCGTAGATGAAGGGGTGATGGGATGAACGTATTCGTTACCGGTGGTTCGGGATTTATAGGCAGGGCTGTACTGAAAAATCTATTGGCCCTGAAACATTCGATCACTGTTTTGCTGCTGCCCGATGAATCCGAAGTGACCGTAAAAGGTGCAAAGGTGGTTCGAGGCGATGTTACCAATTTCGAGAGTATCGATGGTGTTCTTGACGGTCAGGAGGCCTTGATCCATCTAGCCGGATCGGTGGGTTTCCAGAGCTGG
>Ga0114922_10001059_pt1 | contig 26184 bp, 10 predicted proteins | sample AartaG_FD_100975 | JGI IMG/M metagenome (GOLD analysis project Ga0114922, IMG submission 100975) | Deep subsurface microbial communities from Aarhus Bay to uncover new lineages of life (NeLLi) - Aarhus_00045 metaG | ecosystem: Environmental > Aquatic > Marine > Oceanic > Sediment | place... | reverse complement strand
TTCAAGACCTTGTGGATGGTGGCCAGCGATAGAGATACACTGTGGAGGCGGAGAAGTTCGTTGCGGATCATTTTCACGCCAGATTTTCGCTGCCGCCTGATACCAAGAATCAAAGCCTCTAGTGTAGTGTTACAGAAATAACTTAACAAAACATGAGGCCCTAACTGATTGACTGCCACAACCATAACTTTTCGTGAATAGTAATAGTATTTAAGGAACACTACACTAGAGGTGACCTCACCCTTAAACAACCTGGCCATTCTCTACGAGGCTCAGGGCAAATACGCTGAAGCTGAGCCGCTCAATAAGCGTGCCTTGGCTATCTGAGAGAAAGCCCTTGGGCCGGAGCATCCGGCTGTAGCACTAAGCTTAAACAGCTTGGCCGCTCTCTATGGGGTGCAGGGCAAATACGCAGAAGCTGAACTGCTTAATAAGCGGGCGCTGGCTATCCGTGAGAAAGCTCTTGGACTGGAGCATCCGGATGTGGCGGCAAGCCTGAACAACCTGGCCGCTCTCTACGGGCACCAAGGTAAATACGCTGAAACTGAACCGCTTTACAAGCGTGCCCTGGCCATCCGGGAGAAAGCCCTCGGCCCCGACCACCCGGAAGTGGCAGCAAGCCTGATGGGCCTAGGGAATATGTATATGGACCAGGGCAAATACGCTGAAGCTGAACTGCTTAATAAGCGGGCGCTGGCTATCCGTGAGAAAGCTATCGGACTGGAGCATCCGGATGTGGCGGCAAGCTTGAACAACCTGGCCGTTCTCTACAGGCACCAGGGCAAATACGCTGAAGCTGAGCCGCTTCATAAACGGGCGCTGGCTATTGGCCAAGAGGCACTTCGCACGGATCACCTTCAAGTGGCCTCACACTTGAAAGCGTACTCAAAGCTTCACCGCCTGCAGAGCAACCGTAATCAGGCGCTCGAGATGGCGGAACGGGCTGTTGGAATAAGACGAAAGCACTTCATCGATAACGCCTTCGTCCTTTCCGAGAAGGATGCCCTTACATATTCGCAATACCTGCGCAATTCGGTTGGCAACTATCTTTCCTGCTACTTTGAGCTTGGATCGATTGACCGCGCTGCCACAGCGGCGGTGGCTGATGTAGTATTCTCAAGTAAAGGTCAGGTCTCCGACGGGATGTTTGAACGCCGAAGAGTTCTGGTGAAGGAGACAGATTCGACAACCCTGACTCTGGCCGAGTCTCTCAGGTTGGCCAAGTTCCAGCTTTCACAGCTTTTTGTTGAGGGGCCTGGCGAGGAGCTGGAGGAGTACCACTATGAGGTGGATTCGTTAGGCAGGTTAGCCAACGAATTGGAAGCCGACCTATCACGTCATAGTATCAGTTTCAGAAAGCAGCAGGACTATGAGAACGTAAGCGCTGAGCGGATCGCATCGATGCTACCGGAGAACTCGGTTCTTATTGAGTACCTGAAGTACTACTATCAGCAGTTGGAGCCTGACAGCGGTATACCGCGCTACCTCGCCATTCTGGTGACTAGTGACAAGGAAACGATGATCGTCAATCTTGGTGATGCGTCTGAGATTGACCCATTAGTTGACCGATACCGCAAACATGTTTTGGCCGTTTCTAGAGCCAAAAGGATGCCTACAGTTCTTGACCTCCACGAGTACAAAGAGATTAGTGAAGAGTTTTACAGCAGGGTGTGGCAACCCGTTGAGAATTATGTGGCAGATAAAGAACTGGTGCTAATTGCTCCTGGCGGCGCTCTGAACATGGTATCGTTCGCTGGCCTGATGGACGGTGACGGCAAGTACTTGATAGAGAAACACGCCGTCCATTACTTGTCAGCCGGTCGTGACGTCATCCGTTTCAAACATGAAGTGGAACCGGGCAGCGGGCTGTTCGCGCTGGGCGATCCCGACTATGACGCCACGGCGCTTGCTCGGCTGTCTATTCCAGAGGAGACACCGTCTGATTCTCTTCCGGAGCCGGACCTCTATGCGGCCAGGAACATCCGTTCGGGTTGCGGGGAGCTGAAGGATATCACTGTGAATCCCTTGCCTTTCACCAGGAGCGAAGTGGAATCAGTCGCAGAAACATGGGCAGCGTCATTGGATGAGCCGGTGGCGGTTTACTTCGGATCGGACGCCAGTGAAGAGAAGTTCAAGGTGGAGGCTTCGGGTTGCCGGGTCATTCATCTGGCGACACACGGCTATTTTCTCGAGGGCGCCTGTCAGCCTGACATACTGAGACGAGGACTTGACTCGGATATCCACTTTGTGGGAGAGAATCCGCTTCTGTTGTCGGGTCTGTTCTTTGCGGGGGCCAATCTTCATGGAGAGGGTGCCGACAGTGTCGGGGCAGAAGACGGTATATTGCCGGCTTACGAGGTTTCCGCAATGGACCTGGAGGGTACGGAACTTGCCGTTCTGTCGGCGTGTGAGACCGGCTTAGGTGAAGTGAAGGAAGGTGAAGGCGTGTACGGTCCGCGCCGGGCTTTCCAGATGGCGGGAGCCCGAACTGTGATCAGCGCTCTCTGGCCGGCGTCGGACAAGGTGACGGCCGACATGATGTGCCGGCTTTATGATTGCAAGAGCGAACCGTTGCCGATGACTTTTCGTAGGATTCAATTGGAGAGCATCGATGCTCTTCGTTCGCAGGGGAAACCGGACCACCCCTTCACATGGGGCGCCTTCATCGCCCTGGGGGATTGGAGGTGAGACCAAGTCAGGATCAGCGACAGCTTCCGACGATCAGATGGCTTCCCACAGGTTGGGGCGCCATTCTCCCATGGCCGGTGGGTCACACGCTATCGACCAGCTCAAGCTCTGTCCCAAGAAAGGCAAGGCGGCGTGGGCTCTGCCGCGTAGGTCTTTATGATACAAAGGGCTGGTGCCGGGTGGTGCCGGCTCTTTAGTCTTGCGGTTTGGGCGAAACCCAGGTGGAATACTTTCCGACCGCCACTTGTGATAGTATTACTCCGGCGTTTGCCTGGTGACTGATGCATGGTCTGTTTCCGCGTTTACAACATCAGTACAGACATAAATACAACAGCCCCCTGGCTGTGGGCACGTTCACATAACCAGGGAGCGTGGATGTTGGTGTTAGCCACGCCATTGCCATGTCAATCGCGGATACGCTTGAGCCATAGCCGGCACGACTGTATACAAATACGCATTCAATGATCAGGCCGTCAATCCGGGATTCCCCCATATCTGACAGGAAATTTCCCCGACTTCGTACAACAAAAGCCTTGCAGCGAAACCTCGCCAACTGCTTGAATCCACAGGAGGCGTTGATCCCGGCAAGAACAGTGTCAATATCCGCCTCACCCATGCTGATGCATAATCCGTGGAATGCCTTGCAGCAAGGGGCCCACGTCTGATTTACGGTTACCGGACAGGGTATGCGAATTGTACCACTGACGGATTATTTGCGTTGTTACGCGCAAATCCATGTTCATCCTTGGCTGAACCGCAAGGAACAGTTGAGGTTATCTCAAATAAGGGTTTCTCCTGTTTTTTTCAGGTTTCCACACCTTTTGAGATAAACACACTGACATCCCCTGTCAGTAGGCCTTTGTACATTAGTGACATGGGCCAGACCAGTCAGGTGCCGTTGACGGGCAGCCCAAGGGCAACTCAGTATAAGACTTGACACGAATGCTACTATCAGTGTATACTTGGATAAAGAGAAACCTGGGTACCACCTTGAGGAAACGGTCGCTGACTATCATCTTAGCGACTGTCACGCTGGCAGTTTCAACCTGTCGGGTGGCTGTTAATGCCAAGAGCCTCGTTGTTTTTGATTCGGTCGAGGCTCCCTACTCCCTCCCCTATAGATTTGACGTTGTGAGAAAAACGAGTTATCGATCTGCATCTGGTATTCCTATCGCGGCACGGTGGCACCAGTCCACATGTCCCACGGAAAGCCGGCTGCTCTGTTATAGCATCCAGAACAGCTGGCAAGTACATGATACGCTGACAACCCTGGTGTTTTACTCAGACAGGGTTTATGCCAATGCGTTGCAGCACTTCAACATCAAGACCTATGAGGTATACTCAGACTATCCACGTGATATCGACAAAGATGGCAGATGCGACGCTGCACTCGTTTACAAGGCTAACGACAGCCTGTTCCTGGAGGTATTCAATCAACCCAAGGGTAGTATCTCACGCCTACTGCTGGTACCCGGCGTGGACCTGGATGGGAATGGTTACTGGGACGGCCGGGGATTCATTTACGGCGCCTGCGACGCCAATGATGACGGTTTCAGTGATCTGCTGGTCGGTACGGACGGCGGCTACGATCTATACCCCCGGCAGCTAATGTGCGTTGACATCCACAATGAAAACATTCTCTGGGTCTTCGCCTATTCAGGTATCGTTGCTGACCGGAATTTCCATGTTGAGCCTCTTCGACAAGGTGCCGGGACCTACATCGTATTCGGAGTCGCATCAAAGGGAAACGCTGCTCAGGTTGGCGACATGAATGACCAACACTCCTATCTCATCGTGCTTGATGTGGCAGGCGGGCTGGTCTTCAAAGAGGAGACCGGGCCGGTCTTATCAAATGCCACGCCGGTACTTGTCGATTATGACAGCGATGGCGAACTGGACATTATTGTTCCATGCAGATCCTGTAGTACTGATGCCGGGACCGGCGGCAGTTCGGACGTCCAGTCGGTGATCAAGGTCTTCTCCCGAACGGGTGTCTTGCTGGACAGCTTTCAATCCGGCGAAGGAGCCAACATCCTGCGCCTTGATCTTTTCGATATAGATTCTAAGAGTCCCGATGAGATCGTGGCAACCCTGTCGGATGATCGAGTGATTGTCTACAACCAAGACCTGAGCATCCGGACTGTTTGCGAATCATATACGCCAATCGATATCTGGGCTTGCCGTGACTTCTTGGGCACAGGCGAAAACCAGCTATTGGCAGCTACAGGTGATGACATACTGTGGTTGCTCCGGCATGATTTCGCGCCTCTGGCCCAGCTTGCTCTCGGTGCAAACCCATGCCGCCGGCTGTCACAATTCGATGCTACTCTGCCCGGCCCAGGCGGTTATGACCTGCTGTTGGTAATTGACAACGGACTGGCGCTGTATTCGCTGTCAATATCAAAGAACGACCGGAGTACCGTTTTCTCTCGCAAACCGTGGCTGACCTTTTTCTTTACCGCCGGACCGCTCGGTTTCGCAATCGTGCTACTGGGTTACTACTTGCGCCGCGCAAGACACCGCGCACAGGTAATGGAGCGCCAAAGAGAGGAACTAAGCAGAACCGTAGAGGATTTCAGAACCACTAAGGACAAACCGGTGGACGTTGAGGAACATCGCGACATGTTGACAAAGGTAACTGATACGGAACAATTACAGCGAGCCCTGATCGACGCCGTGACAGAGTCCTTTCTCCTCGTAGACACTAACTTGACGATTCTAACTGCAAACAAGACCGCTGCCGAGAGACTGGGGACGCGTGTCGAGAACCTCAGAGGAAGACATATTACAGCTATCGTTCCCAGTTATATGAAAAAGAATGAACTTGACCAAAGGCTGCAGAAGATCGAGCAAGTCATCAAATCAGGTGAGCCAATTACTACTCATGATGAGCACAGAGGATACATCTTCGATACTCACTACTACCCGATAAAAGACGCCGATGGAGAGGTTTGTTGCATTGCTATCTTCGCACGTGATGTGACCCAAAGAGTTCAAGCTCAGCAGGCGCTACGGGAGAGCGAGGAGCGGTTCAAGAAACTTTCAGACCTCACTTTCGAGGGGATATTGATCCACGACATGGGCTTGGTTATCGATGTAAACGAATCGCTCATGAAATTACTTGGCTATACAAGAGAAGAATTAATTGGCGTGAATATAATTGAGCTATGTGTACCACAGGAATATCACGCAACTATAAGAGAGAATATTGTCAAAAGATATGCGAGACCCTATGAAGTGATGGTGAGAAAGAAGGATGGAACGCTGTTTCCAATAGAGATCGAAGCAAGAAACGTAAATGTTGAAGATGATGAGTTCCGGGTCGCTGCAATAAGAGACATCACCGAACGCAGACAATCTCAGCAGGCGCTGCGTGAGAGCGATTCACGATATAGACTTCTTATTGAAGCTTCTGGGTCAGGTATCAACCTTCTTGACAGAGAAGGGAATTTTCTCATTGTAAATGAACGGGCTGCTGAGATTTGGGGAAAGAGACCAGAGGATTTGATCAATAGAAACGTTAAAGAGGTGTTTCCTCCGGAATTTGCAGATGAAGCATTGAGTATTATTCGAAAGGTGAGTGAAACAGGAACAGGATTCGAACAAGAGAGATTTATTGAATCTATTGGTAAACATTTCATCGAGAATATCCAGCCTGTATTTGATGATAAGAATAAATTTCTCGGCGTTCAAGTTGTGACATTTGACATCACCAGGCGCAAGCAAGTAGAGGAAGCGCTACGTGCAAGCGAGAACCGCTACTCAAACTTGATAGAATCAGCGCCTGAAGGGATTATCGTTGCAAGAGTCGACAGGCCCGAGTTTCTTTTCGTCAACCCCGCTATCTGTTCAATGACCGGGTACAGCGCCCAGGAGCTCCTGCAGATGAATCCTCGAAGCCTTGCTCCCGAGGGATCAGGAGAGCGGGCGATGTCTGAGTTCAGATCACATGTAGTGGGTGAAAAGCACTATTCCAGAGATCTACTAGTGAGACGGAAAGATGGAACAGAGTTCTACGTCAGCATCTCTTCTGCTGTCACTGAGTTCGACGGCAAACCCGCTGTTATGGCGTTCTTCAGGGATATTACAGAATTGACACAAAAGGACGCCGAGTTGCAACGGCGCAAGATAAATCTGGGAATACTGGCCAGCCGGTTAATCGAACTCCAGGAGAATGACCGAAAACATATCGCCCGCGAACTGCACGACACTATCGCTCAGGACCTCAGCACGACGAAGGTTGGATTGGAGAAAGCAATCCTTGAGGACGGAGGTTGTGACGTTACTTGCCTTAAGGGCTTATCAGCTAACCTCTCCGCTACGATACGCGATCTGCGAAACATCGCCTCTGATCTTCGACCCCCGATGCTCGACGAAATGGGCTTGGCGGCATCCATCAGATCCCTACTAGAGAGACATGTGAAAGACCTCAAGTGCAGCTTTCGCATACTCGGCCGGGAGCTGCCACTCAAGAAGCCCAGGGAAATCAACGTCTTCAGGGTATTCCAGGAGATCCTTCTTAACGTGCAGAAGCATGCGCACGCGGACAGGATCGATGTGAAGCTCAGTTATTCGGCGGATGATCTGTGTATATATGTGGCCGACAATGGTAGTGGATTCGATATTCAGCAGGTGAAGGAGAGTGTCATGGCTGGCGACAGCTTCGGTCTTCTTAACATAGAGGAACGAATCGCATTGGCGGGAGGCCATCTGGATATAAAGACGTCGAAAGACTCCGGGACTGTGTACACCATAACAATCCCGATTGATTAGGGAGAGCAGGGCCATGGATAGAGTCAGGATATTCATCGTGGACGACCACAGGATGTTCCGACAGGGACTGACCGAACTGCTGTTGAAGAAGAGCGGTTTTAACGTTGTCGGCGAGGCTGCCGACGGCAGGGAGGCCATTGGCAAACTTGCGCGGGTGAAGCCTGATATTGTGCTGCTGGACATATCGATGCCGGAGATGGATGGACTCACAGCCATTGAGCAGATCAGGAAGCGCGCGCCATCTGCAAAAATCATCATTCTTTCCATGCACGACAGGAGCAGCTACATTTGTAGCGCGCTGAGCCTGGGTGCGTCGGGATACCTGCTGAAGGATGTGGATGCCGAGGTACTGTTCCAGGCCATCGATGCTGTCCTGGATGGAGAGACCTATCTCAGCAAGAGAGTTAACCAGTCGGTCATTCGAGAATACGTTGACCAGTCGAAGGATCGAGGGTTTCTCTCACCGATGCAGACGCTCACAAACCGGGAGCGCGAAGTATTCCAGTTGATGGTTGAAGGTCACACCGGCAAAGCCATGGCCCAGAAACTGAATGTCGCATACAAGACCATTGAGCATCACAGGTCCAAGGTAATGGAAAAGCTCGAGTGCAGTAACATCGCCGAGTTGATTCATATGGCCGCACGAGAGGGATTACTGCATCTGTGACCTACCCAGCCGCTGGTGCTTCTCCAGCGGGCACAGCGATCCTATAGGGCATACGAGATATATAAATACGGGGTATCCCCTATTGTACCACTGTCCGCAAACGCTATATTCCAAACAGTAGAGGGGGGTTCGGGGCCGGGCGACGGCGCCCGGCCCCGAGTCGACAGGGTAGAAGTACAAGCCGATGCTCTGCAAGTAAGGGCAGCGTTTGATACGAAGAACAGTGAATTGCGAAGGGACATGGGATAGAGGAGAAATCCGACCGTGGCGTGTTGTAGTCGTCAGTGTCTGACTCAGGAGCGCCTGGTCTGGGTGGGGCTATGGTGAGGACGGCTGGTTTGGCGACGAAAAGCAATCCATCCTGGATTCAGGATTCTATTGGGTATTCCATCCACCGCGGGAGGTGGATCGAAGATCAAGTAACCGCTACTGGCAGCATGTGTCGGAAGCATTCATCCGGAATTTGAAGGCCAACTGCCGGAAGCAGGAGGGGCGCGTCTAGGTGACGCAGCATGATTGTGACTGGGTACCAAAGCAGGCAGGGTCTGTCAATTCCCCTATCAAGGAATTATCAATCAAGATTGGTGGGCCTGATTGTGACTGGCGGCGGTCGTGTGCTCGGGTCGCCAGGGTCGCGTATGCGCTTATTGGTACCCAAGTTAAACCGGGAACCTGATTCGTGACGAAAGGAGGTGATTCTATCGGATAGCGATGACCCCATTAGCCAAGATGAATGAGTTCTTCCCCGAATGGGCGTTGAGGGTAAGACCACAGAATCTGACGGTTGCAGGGAAAATTATAAGGTCAGGCAGAGAGAACCACTAACCCAACCTGGGTACCACCATGAAGGTTAATGGCCTCTCCGCCATGATACCCCAAGATACCATCCTTGTCCGAAGACAGTCAAGTATCCTGTGTAATCGCCTTACGCCCAGCTCCCGAGTAGTCGGAAAGGAGGTGGGTTTGGCACAACTGTCGCAAAAATCGCGACTATACTACAAACAACTAGTGACCTGTACTAGTTCAAATGTTCGGAATTGTCTACAAGAATTTTAGGAGGAATGTACATATGTACCGAATTACAAAAGGCGTTCTGATGACCATAATCGCCCTAACTGCCTTGACGTCACTGGGTTGGGCCGATGTCTATACCGTCGACAACACTGATCCTCAGGTTTACCAGACGCTGGCCGGCGCCCTTGCAACGGCCGCACAGAACACCGGGACGCACAAGATCGCGATCATGCCGGGAAAGGGCTACGATACCGATTGCGATCTGACAGTGCCCGCCAACGTGGATGAGATCTACGGCGTGCCTGATGAACGAGGCCCCGTGGTTTTCACGGCGCCAACCTATCAGACTGGTGCGTTTCTTGATGTTTCGGGAACCACCGATCTTGATATCTCCGCGATAACCGTAGAGAACTACCTGTGGGGTATTACGAGTCAATTTGGCCCGTTTACCGGATTGCATGTCTTCGACTGTGTATTCGATAACAACGGCGAAGACGGTGTAGCGAATTATGATGGCGGAGCATTCTCCATACACGGCTCCGACATCTTAATCGAGGATTGCGATGTTATAAACGGTGAGCGAGGTATCCGTTTCGGATACAAGTACTGGGATGCAAGTCATGCCAATACCTGGGTAGGTCCGGCGACCGCTCTGGATAACATTACAGTTCGCCACTGTAACATCAATAACCTCGAGCAGTACGCCATTTACTTCGACGGCAAAGATGCCCCGAGCATGAACAACGCCGTCGTCGACATTAATACCGTTGACGCCTGCACTGACGCCGGTATCCAGCTGTGGCCTCAGGGTGCCGTGTTCAACAACGTGTTGGTTCAAGGCAACGTTGTGAGCAATTGCACCTGGGAGGGCATCCTTGTAGCCAACGTTCTCTCAGGCAATGTTCTTGACAACGAGGTTTTCAATTGCTCCAAAGGAACAGTCGGCGGTGCCGGTAATACGAACCCGAGTCCGTATGGCGGCATTTATGTCAAAGGTACCGTTACCATCTCAGGTAACACCAGTTACAATAACGGTATGGGTACCGGCATTGGTGACTGGGGTCTGTATGTTAACGGCTATTGGCTTAACATCAACAACAACTGCTTCTGGGGCCACGCTGGTCCTCAGGCTGCCGACGTAAACACGACGGGCGCCAACTGGTGGCATGACAACTACTATGGTGACATAGTAGCCGGCCAGACGTCATATCCCCTGGGCCTGTCTACGGACTTTACTCTGAAGAAGCGCACGAACACGCCGGTGGCGGATCCCAGCACCGTTGAGGTCTGGAGCAACACCACTGTCGAGTTCATGTGGGAATACCCGGACGTCTGTGATCCGTACCAGCCTGGTCTCCTGGCTCTGTACGAGTTCACAGTGACCTGGAACCCGGATCTGCTGCTTTACCTCGATGGTGACAACACCGACCTGCTGCCCGACGCCGGTCTGCATATGGTCGATGTTGGTCCCGGAACGGCCACCTTTACAGGGGTCAATTTCGACACTCCGACCGATGCCGAGGGCGCCCTTGCCTGGATCGAGTTCCAGGCCATAGGTCTTGGCCCGGCGACGGTCGCAATCTCCTCTGTTTACCGTGATCCCGACAACGTGGGCATTCCCGTGACCAACGGGTCCACTATTATAACGCTCCAGGACACCGATGACCCGACCGTCGAGATAGATGCTTGGCAGGAACCGGTGGTCCGCGCCTATCCGGATGCAAACACGTATTCTCAGGGGTGCACGGATGGGTTCGTTGAGCTGCATGTGACCGCACATGCCTGGGATAATTTCAATCTCAAAAAAATCGAGTGGCGACTCAACGACCAAGACCCGTGGGCGATACTGTCTGACGGCAGCGGTCTTACCGTTGCCGACTTCACGACCTTAGCCGTGATGATCGACCTCACCGATGGCCGTATCGATAAGAACGACGACAACATTCTGAACGTAAGAGTCAAAGATGATGCCGGTAACCCTCCCGGTACGGACAACTACTCGTTCTATGTCGACTGTGCCGGACCGGTGATTACTTCATGGTCGATGGCTGATCCGAACTGCCAGGTTGGGGCGGAATACACTAACGATGTGACAGTTGACGTTGCTATCGTTGATGATGATGCTACCAACCGGATCGACTTCATGGAGTTCGGCTACACCGGATTCCCTGAAGGTCCTTTGGCCTATCTCAACCCGACCACATTTGATCTCCACCTGGCTGGCGATGTGGGCTTGCCACCTGTAGAAGGGCTCAACACGGTCAATCTGCAGCTAACCGATGCTTACGGCAACTTGAGCGGCTGGACCTCGACCACCATTAAGGTCGACACAGAATCCAGTTCCCCCGGTGGTTTAACGCTGGATGGTGGCGCCGCCAAGACCAACGATCCCAACGGCACGATTACTGTTGGCGGAACCTGGTCGGCAGCGACCGGATCCGCATTCTATATGCTGACTGAAACCAAGGTCGACATTGAATGCGATTCGCCCGACTGGATTGACCTTCCTCTCGGAGACCCCGGGCCGTGGACTTTCCCCTTCGACATTGAGACGACTGAAGAACTCCACTGGGTGTTCCGGGCCTGCCTTGACAGCGCCGGTAACGTGAGCGCCATCGACAGCGCCAGCATCACTTATGATGAGACCGCGCCTGAGATTACTGACCTTCTCATCAATAACGATGATCGTTGCACCAACAGCAGCGCCACGCAAATCACTGTGACGTGGGATGCTGGCGAATACCCCGATGTGGATGAGATTGGCCTGTCACTGACACCTGACGGCCCGTATACGCCCTTCGCGGCCACGACACCACAGCCGATAACGTTCCCCGTCGCATATACTGGTGATGGTGACTACTGGGTCTATGGTGTCTTACGGGACGATCTCGACAACGAGAGCGTTACTGAGGCGTCGGACGACATCTATGTCGATGGCGTCAATCCCACATTGACCAGCGCCGATGCTCAGGACCAGGACTACCCCTCGACCGATCCGCCGATCTATACGCACTGGTCCAATGACGCTGAGATCACGCTGACGCTGGTTGGTCTGCCGACCGACGTGGAGATTCTGTGGATCCGTGAAGACGGCGGTACGTACGAGCGCTATGACGTACCCCCCCCTCCCCTGACTGATCCCTATTACTACCCCTACACCTTCATTGATCAGACCGAGCAGGTGAAGCACACGATCGATGTGTATGCTGAAGACTGCTCTGGCCGTACTTCTCCTACAGTCTCGACCTTTATCTACTTCGACATGGCCCCTTCCAGTCCGCCCACGATCAACAGTGTCACTGTTACCTCCGAGGATCCCACCGATGTATTGTGTGTCGACGTCGAAATTGATGCGACGGACGACTACTCAAACGGTCGGCCGTGGAAGTACAGGATCTCTGAAAGTGGTTTCGCATGGACTGCGTGGACCAACTACAGTGTGAATCCGCTCGCTCCTCCATGCGTGGCTCTTAATGCCGCCCCGGGCGATGTCACGAGAACCATATGCGTTGAGGCGTCTGACCGCGCCGGCAATGTCACCAGCGACTGTTCGGCGACGGTTGTGGTTGACCAGGAACCTCCCGACGGCTCGTTCAGCATCGAGCAGTCCGATAATGATCTGGCTGCTGACGGATTCACAAACTCTTTGACCGTCTGCATCATTGACATTGATTGTACTGAATCCGGTACGATGAAGATCAAGAACAGCGACGGATCCAATGCCACTGAATGGATACTGATCACGGAGACTCACTGCTCGTTTGATCTGGCCTGCGGTGGGTGTGGAACCCGTACCGTATGGATCAGATTCCAGGACGACGCCGGTAACTTCAGCGACTGGGGCGCCATTACTGCGGATATCGAATTCCGCGATCAGGTTCTCTGCCCGCCCGCCCCTCCGATCGCCGGTGCTACTGGAGTACCCGGAGGCAGCACGGCCATGAGTTGGACTGCAAACACCAATGGTGAGGACCAGTTCTACTACCTGAAACACACTAAGACCGGCCTGTACCCGACCTATGATGACGGTCCTGCTCTCGCGCCGGGCCAGACCACTGGTGATACTCTGGAAGGCCTCTTCACCGACATGATACCAGGAACGACCCACGAGTTCCCTGGCCCTAACTCCGATCCTGCTCAACCGCCTGACATCTACTCGCATTCGATCTGGACAATCGACATGGCCGGCAATATCTCCGACATGCCGAACTTCGAGATCGTCGAGACCAACTATGTTCCCGGCGATGTTGATCTTGACGGCACGGTGGAAGGTGTTGACGACTTTGGCGTGTTTGCCATGTGCTATGGTGAGCCCTCAAGCTGCAACCCATACTGTGACTTCGGTCCAACCAATGACGCTTCGGGAACCGGCTATCCCATTCCTGACCTTCTCATCGATGTCGAGGATCTTGCCATCATCGGCATTAACTTCGATGAGTACGGCAAGCGCTGGAAGGGTCCTGAGGACTTCGGTGATGCTGTGGGCAATCCTGTCACACCGAGTGAGATCAGCCTACAGGCTGTCGTACCCGGTGAGATTCAGCGGAATTCGGAGTTTGTCGTGTCCATCACCGCCGACAATGTTGAGGCTATCAAGGTCTACCAGTTGATTCTTGAGTATGACCGCGATAACCTTGAACTCGTCTCGGTGGAACGCGGTGAAGTTCACAACTCTGTTGAGATGTCGTTCTTCCATCACCAGAAGGACGCCGAGAATGTTGATGTGACCGGCATGGTCATGGGACGCGGTGTTGCCTTTGAGGGTGACGAGCTTGCCAGACTGATCTTCAGGTCAAGCGACGGTTCCTTTGATCTGGAAGCTGTCGAGCTCACGCTGCGTGACCGCCAGAACAACCCAATCGAGGCGGCTCTCACGACCGCTTGCAAGCCGATAGTACCATCTGCCTTCTCACTCTCGCAGAACTACCCGAACCCGTTCAACCCTGTTACGACTATCGAGTTCGGTTTGCCGACGGCGAGCAGTTACACTCTGTCAGTGTACAACATCGCCGGACAGGTTGTGGAAACCTTTGAAGGCCACGCTCAAGCTGGTGTAGTGTCCGTCGTTTGGAATGCTACCGGCTACAGTTCCGGCGTGTACTTCTATAAGTTGGAGGCCGGCGAATTTGGCCAAACCAACAAGATGATACTTCTCAAGTAGCGACTTGGGAGGTAAGACGGGGTAAGAGAAGGGGAATTCATATTCCCCTTCTCGATCCCTTGATTGCCTCTCCGCACAACAACAAACGTAGGAGGAAACGGATGATCTGCAACACAAAGTCTTACCTTACCGGGTTAGCGCTTGTCGTTCTGGTTACTGTGTTGCCCCACTGGTCTCATGCAGCACATATCTACCTTGAGCCTGACACCATCTATATTACCGACGGTAGTATCGGAACAGAGTTTGATCTGGAAGTGCGTGTCGACGCAAGTACAGTCGGAATGCGGTTGTACGAGCTCCTCGTCAACTACCAGCCTGGGTTGCTGGACACTGTTTCCTTCACTCTGGGGCCGTTGCTGGACAACTCCGGATACTCTGTGTTCGACGCGTACAAGATCGTGGAGAGCGATGAGGATACTGCTCTCTATTTCCTCGGCATATTGATGGGCCCTGATGCCGTAGTCGACGGGCCGGGTGTGGTGGCCACTGTAAGATTGCGGACTAAACAGGCTGGGGAGGCTGATCTCGGTATATTCAACGCTGTACTCACCGATGTTAACAATGACACCATTCCATCGACGAGCGAGGGGTCAATAGTATTTATAAACACTCCGCCAGACTCGCCTGTCTTGATTGAACCCGCATGGGGAGAATCAGTCTCAGGCTTGCCGGGGGAGGAATTCGATCTCGTCTGGAGTGAATCGAGATCGGTTTATCCCGGCGAGGGCATACTCTACACTCTTGACTATAGCAAGACATCGGCTTTCTTGCCCGAGTCCACTGTCACTGTCACTGGATTGATCGACACAACCTTTACTCTGTATGTAGATGACTTGAGGAGTGGCCAATACTACTGGAGAGTGAAGGCCATTGGTAACATATATGGTTTCGAAAGTGACCCAGATCTTTACCCGAGTTGGTTTCAATTCGTGTATGGAGCTGTTGAACCAGAGCAGTACGATCTACTCGTGCCCGCCGACGGTAGCCTGATCAACATCAACAATAAGGAGTTCCTGCTGTATGATTGGGAGGACGCAGCCAGCGCCAATCCGAATGATACAATTAAGTACATCCTCTACCTGAGTTCCGATCCGGCCTTTACCCCAGGCTCGGAACTACATGTGGACTCTACCGAGGATGTGTCCGAAATGAACATACCAACCGCGATACTCCCGCTCGCTGAATGGGGTTATTGGAAGGTCAATGCGATAAACAAGTATGATTTGTACAGGTGGTCTTCCTCCACCTTCTCAATTATGCATTACTGGCGGGGGGACCTCGACAACAGTAGATTCATCGACATTACCGACCTGGTGTTCTTGGTTGATTACATGTTCGCAGATGGTCCAGCACCGGATGTTCTTGAGGCTGCTGACATGAACTGCTCAGGAGGGATTATTGATGTTAGTGATCTGGTCTTCTTGGTTGACTATATGTTCTTAGAAGGGCCTTATCCAGATTGTGACATGTAAGCAAGTCTGAAGGAGCAGAATCGAGAAAATTCGGAGCGGGGATTCAAGTACCGAATCTGGTTGGATTCTCCGACCGCCGGGGACGTGAACGGCACGGGCAGAGAGCCCGATCACTATAGACGCTATCCTTTTGTATCCTCTATTATGTATGCAGTGCCTGTAGGGCCGCCACAACGGCGGCCCTGCCCCATTGCCGGTCTTGTGCAGCGATCGGCAAATGGGTTAGCGGTGCACAACACAAGACCAGGTTTATGGCGCTTGTTTCACAGAGGGCTAGGTAGAGGAATTAACTTGGAATTTTTCCGAGGTTTATATATATAAGTGGTTGTCGCAACGCCGATTAGGCCGATTTCAGGAGGGTTTCAAAGGGGACAGTCACCAGGCAGCCGAGTTTTGCACTTAAGAGAATACCGGGCCCCCAGTATTCCAATTATTTCAGGACATGCAAGTGCCGTTTGAGAGCCTGTTGAGAGCGGCGTAAGTGCCACACGTCCCAATACTTACGAACACTTCAAAGAACTACGAGCAGACTCTTCAGCCTAAAGTAGCTGCCGTCCATAGAAAGGCCAGCGACTTTTGGGGCTGCGTGGACCCAGAGTCTGGGAACGAAAACCCAAAAAGACCATTGTCGCCAGTCGTATTGTGACTTAGATTTCAACTTCACCTGTCCGAATTGTCTGAAGACGTGAAAGGGCGAGAAGGACAGAAAGCGGACCTTCATCCATGGGAGAATGCACACTATGCGACTCTATCTGATCAATCCGTCCAACTCGCTTATCACTATCGTCAGAGTCAAGGAGAGCCGCTGGAACCGCTACCGCGTGTGGAAGCCACTGAGCCTGATGGTGCTCGCAGGTCTGACCCCGCCGGAGTGGGATATATCGATCCTGGACGAAAACCTTGGCACGCCGGACTACACGGCGATGCCCCGGCCTGACCTGGTGGGCATTACGGCTTTCACCTCGCAGGCGAACCGGGCCTATGAAGTGTCCTCTTACTTCCGAAGCTTGGGCGTGCCGGTCGTCATGGGCGGCATTCACGCAACCATGTGCCTGGACGAGGCCATGAAGCGCGTGGACTCGGTAGTCACGGGCGAAGCCGAGAGCATCTGGGCACAGGTCCTCAAGGACGCCCAGCACGGCGGTTTGAAGCGCCGGTATGACGGCGGCTTCGCGGAGATCAACGCCGTCCCCCTCGCCCGGCACGACTTGCTGGACGGACAGTATGCCTTCGGCGCGATTCAGACCACGCGCGGCTGTCCCCTGAACTGCAGCTTTTGCAGCGTGACGGCGTTCAACGGGGCTCGTTACCGCCAGCGGCCCATCCCCGATGTCATCCGCGAATTGCAGTGCATCCGTGAGAAACGTGTGCTGGTGGTGGACGACAACCTTACCGGCACGCGCCCGGAGCACATCGCCCGCGCCAAGGACCTGTTCCGTGCCATTGCGCGGGCTAACCTGCGCAAAGAATGGTTCGCCCAGACCACCGTCAACTTCGCCGATGACGAAGAACTCCTGACGTTGGCCGCGAAGGCCGGGTGCCGAGGCGTCTTCATCGGCTTTGAGTCCCCTGTGCCGGAAGGGCTTCGGGAACTCGGCAAGAAGTTCAACCTTTTGAATGGCCGCGACATGCGCGCCTCGGTGCGGCGCATCCAGCGGCACAACATCCTGGTCGTTGGTTCGTTTATCATCGGTTTGGACGTGGATGAACCGGGTATCGGCAAACGGATCGCCAGGGTGGCCCACCAGTACGGCGTGGACAATCTGAACACGTTGTTTCTGACGCCCCTGCCCGGCACTCGATTGTGGGACCAGATGAAAGCGGAGAGCCGCGTCGCCCTCGAGGCCTTCCCGGAAGACTGGAAATATTACACGCTGACCTTCCCGGTGGCCCGCTACAGGCATCTGTCTTTGGCGGCGAGCATAGATGAGATGATCTCTTGCGACCAGACCTTCTATTCCATGCCGCGCATCCTGCGCCGGGCATGGCGTAGTCTATGGGGGCGCCGCATGCAGGTGGGCAGCCTGGTCGGGAGTCTCTCCTACCGGAGCAACCTCCGGCTGAACCGCAAGGCATATGCAGACTTCAAGCGTCAACGCGGCAATGGGCACGATACGGCAGAATCTTAGGCTTTCCCATCATCCGGGTCAATCAAGGCAGGACCCCGTCTCCTGCATGATGGGCGAGAGGATCTGAGATCGCTTGTCTTGACGACCATCGGATAAGGCAGGACAAAACGAGAGCCCGAACCATGGCATCCAACCGACCCGCCTTCTAATAGGTCGCTCATTCGGCCAAGCCTGCCGGCAGGCGGTCAGGAACTCGGCCGGCATGGGGCAGGCGACCCATCGGATCTCCCCCGGTGTCATGAGAAACTTATAACCCAATACAACCAAGACCGGATTGCGCATGGCACCGACTTGAGTATCCGTTCGAGGACAAACATCTTAATCTGATGAAGACGTTGAGCGCACAGCATGAGGATCGCAAATTAGCAATGAATAGTGCGCTGCACAAAATCATGAAAACGCTAATGGGCGGTCAGAATCTTGCTTAGCCTCTTGAGGCCTGTTGACATTGGCTATCCGGCAGGCTAAACTGCTGTGAGAATGCGTTGCACAGTATTGAGTCGGCTGCGGATATCGAGGCCGCTATGGAATCCCCCGGATATGCCCGGTGGGGTCGGGACATCTTTTCGGTACTGATGATAAGTTGGATGGGCAATGAGCAGGACGTTTGAGCACGACGTTTTTCTAAGCTACAGCTCCCGGGACAAGAAGACCGTCCGCGCCCTGGCCGAGCGCTTGAAAAAAGACGGGCTGCGGGTGTGGCTGGACGAATGGGCGATCCAGCCGGGCGACCCGATCAGCCTCAAGATACAGCAGGGATTGGAAAATTCCCGAACACTTCTCATGTGCATGTCCCCGACCTACTTTGAATCAGAGTGGGCGACGCTGGAACACCACACCCTGCTCTTCCGCGACCCTGCCAATGCGCAGCGCCGCTTCATCCCGATTCTTATCGAGGACTGCACCCCGCCGGACGTCATCGCCCAATTCCTTCGCATTGACTGGCGGACACCCTCCGACGAGGCCTATCGAAAGATATTGGTCGCCTGCCGGGGGGACGAGGCAGAAACGACTGAACTATCAGTACAAGAGGAGCCAGTCGATCAGGCGCCGATGGTCCTGAAAGGCCATAATGGTAGTGTCTGGGGTGTGGCCGTCACGCCTGACGGCAAAACGGTCGTGTCGGGGTCAGCCGACAAGACGGTGAAGGTGTGGGACCTGGAAACAGGCCACTGCCGCGCCACCTTCAAAGATCATACCGACTTCGTCAGGGGTGCGGCCGTCACGCCTGACGGCAAAACGGTCGTGTCGGGGTCAGCCGACAAGACGGTGAAGGTGTGGGATCTGGAAACCGGCCACTGCCGCGCCACCTTCAAAGGTCATACCGACTTCGTCAGGGGCGTAGCCGTCACGCCCGATGGCAAAACGGTCGTATCGGTTTCGGACGGCAGCACGCTGAAGGTGTGGGACCTGGCAACCGGCCACTGCCGCGCCACCTTCAAAGGTCATACCGGCTGGGTCTGGGGCGTGGCCATCACGCCGGACGGTATGACGGCTGTCTCGGGTTCAACGGACAACACGCTCAAGGTTTGGGATCTGGCAACCGGCCACTGCCGCGCCACCTTCGAAGGCCATACCGACTTCGTCAGGGGCGTGGCCGTCACGCCCGACGGCAAAACGGTCGTGTCAGGTTCAGACGACAACACGCTCAAGGTGTGGGATTTGAAAACCGGCGACTGCCGCGCCACCTTCGAAGGCCATACTGACGGAGTCTACTGCGTGGCAGTCGCGCCCGACGGCAAAACGGTCGTTTCGGGTTCATACGATAATACACTGAAGGTGTGGGACCTGGAAACCGGCGACTGTCGCGCCACCTTCGAAGGCCATACCAATAGTATCTTTGGTTTGGCCATCACACCCGACGGCAAAACGGTCGTTTCGGGTTCATACGATAATACACTGAAGGTGTGGGACCTGCCGGAGCCAGATACAATCATCGAGGCTGCCGAGACTACTCGTTACACCAATGCCAAAGTCGTCCTGGTCGGCGACACCGGCGTGGGCAAGACCGGCCTGGCCCTGCGACTGTGCGAGGGCCGCTGGGAACCCACCGAGTCCACCCACGGCATGATCGTCTCCAAGCTGGAGCTTCCAGCCGACACCCCGACCGGCATAGAGCGCGAGGTGTGGCTGTGGGATTTCGCCGGGCAGCCGGACTATCGGCTCATCCACCAGCTCTATATGGACGAGACGGCGCTGGGTGTATTGGTCTTTGACCCCCAGGACGACAACCCCTTTGATGATTTAGGATACTGGGAGAAGGCCATGCGCGCTGCGACCAGGTACGAGCCGGCCAGGCTGCTGGTGGCGGGGCGCTGCGACCGGGGCGGGATCACTATCAGCCGCAAGCGGTTCGAGCAGTACGTCCGGCAGCAAGGACTTGTCGGCTTCCTGAGCACCGGGGCCAAGACCGGCGAGGGTTGTGAGGAGCTCAAGGCGGCCATCGCAGAGAACATCCCCTGGGAGCGGCTGCCCTGGACGGCCACCTCTCAGTTGTTCAAGACGCTCAAAGATGCCATCCTCAAGCTCACCGAGGAAGACGCGCCCCTGGTGCGGCTGCCCGAACTGCGCCAGCGGCTGCAACTTACCCTGCCGGAGGAAACCATCGGTGAGGCGGACTTGCGGGCCGTGGTGGGGCTGATGCAGGGGCAGGGCGCGGTGCAGATGCTCGGCTTTGGTGGTTTCGTGCTACTCCAGCCGGAGTGGACTAACCGCTATGCCTCGGTGGTGGTGCGCATGGCCCGTGAGCACACCGATGAAATGGGCGTCGTGCCGGAGCAGCGGGTGCTGGAAGGGCGGCTGGAATACCAGGACATGAAGCGTCTGGCCGAGACGGACGAAAAGATCCTCCTGCGGGCCATGGTGCAGACCTTCCTGGACCGCTCGCTGTGCCTTCGCGAGGATACACCCCGGGGGACGATGCTTGTCTTCCCTTCTTACTTCCGCCGCGACAAGCCGGACCTGCCCGAGCACCCCAACGTGTTTGTGACCTATGGCTTCGCCGGGGCGCTGGACGAGATCTATTCCACCCTGGTCGTCCGGCTGAGCTATTCGGACGGGTTCAAATACGAACAGTTGTGGAAAGACGCCGCCGATTTCACGACGCCGGGAGGCAAGCGCGTGGGACTGGCCATGACGAAAAAAGTCGAGGGCGCAGCCGAGATCGTGGTCTATTTCGAGACCGGGGTGCCGGACGACACCAAGGTCACCTTTATCAAGTACGTCCACGAGCACCTGCTGGCGCGGGCACAACCCCGGGAGGAGGTGACCCGGGTCCGCACCTACGTCTGCCCGCACTGCAACGAGCCGCTGGAAAACCGTCGGGCGATTCAAATCCGACAGGCGAAGGGACGGAAGGACATCATCTGCCCTATCTGTGAGGAGCGGCTGCCTCTTATGGATCTGATCGAGGAGAAGTTCGCGTCCGATGAGTTCCTGCAACGGGTGCGCGAGTTGGACGAAAAAGCAGGCATCAACCTGGACAACGAGAGCAAGGAACTCATACTTGTAGGTCACGCCATGGCCATAGCGGGGGAGGCCGGACAGATATATCGCATCGTGGCCGAGCCGGACTGGGGCATCGATGCTGAGATTGAGTTTAAGAACGACAGGGGCGAGGCCAGCGGTAAGCGCGTGTACCTGCAACTCAAATCGGGAGACTCCTACCTCTATCAACGAAAACGCGACGACGCGGAAGTGTTCACCATCAAGAAGGCACGCCACGTAGAGTACTGGCTGTCCCAGGCTTATCCGGTGATGCTGGTCGTCCGCACGTCCGATGGCAGGATCCGCTGGATGAATGTCACCGAGTATCTCAAGTGCCACGGACCGGAAACAAAGCAGATCATCTTCGAGGGTGAGCCTTTCACGGCGCCAAATGTGGCGCGGCTGAGAGACAAGGAGTTGCGCGAAGGCGAAGGGGATTGATGTTCGCCGCCTCGGGCAACGGGCAGCCAACAAGGCTATGCCGCCGACGCTCGTACTTCGCACCGCCTGGATTGTCAACGTCCCGGAATCCAGCGTCACTCAACGTTCCTTCCCGTAGCCGGTGCGATAGCCCGACCGGGCTTGAACCTGATTAGTCGACTCCCTTCGCTCGTAGCGCTGTCGCCTCAGGAACTCTGTCACTTCGGCATCCAGGGCCGACACCAGCATCCGGTGGGCTCCTTCACGGGCGATGGCATCCAGATCGCCGAAAAAATCAGTCGCCTTCAAGCTGTACAGACTTCCCGAGATGCCTTAGAGTCTGTCTATCGACTTACGGTACAATGAGATAGGGGATCAGCGGTGGGTCGGATGATGGGGGGGAAAGGTGCCTCTGTGGATGCGTTCGAGGCGTTTATGTTTTGCCAACTACGTCGATGTGAGGCCTATTGGTCAGACCATCCGCACCGACAGAGGCACGCACCTGGTGCAAGCCCGGATTGCCTTGACAACCCCAGCCTCCTGAGCAAGTCTTGCATTTGCGTCCCAATAGGTTCAGCGCCAGGTCAGAGGTCCCTGAAACAACTTGTCAGCCTTGACCGAGTGGGTTAAGTTCTGGTATTGTGAGTAGACGCTGGGCCATTCCGCTTACCGCCTACTATCTCAGTCTGGTGGCATATTTGGTAGCAGGCCTTTACCCTGAACAGCGTATCTGGGGGATTAAGGGGTTTTCGTATTTTAGCCGTTGCCTCCGTTGCCGTTTTCGGTTTCCTGTTCTTTCTCCTTCGCGCCCAAACACACTTCCTTGGGGACGGTTACACCCTCTTGTCGTCTCTCAGTCATGATCATCCGCTAACCTACCGGGCTCGGAAAATCGGGCTTCCTCTACTACTCGGGTTTGTGAAGGGCATTATCGGGGGCGATCCTCAGAAGGCAGCTTTGCAGAGTTACCAGATTATCTCGATTACGACAGGCGTAACCCTCGTTGCTATTCTGGCATCTCTTTCAGCCCGCCTTCCGCTGCATACGACGGGGCGGGTGTTGTTTCTGTTGGGCGTGTCGTCGGGCGGATACATGCTGCTGTTCTTTGGCTATGTTGAGAACTACTCGCTGTTCGTCCTGATGGTGATGGTGCTCGACGACAGGTCTCCTTGTTCTCAGGGGCCTGGTAAAACGCTGGGTGATTCTGCCCATTGTTGGCTTGACGGTCTTCCTTCATGTGTTAGGGGTTACGCTGATACCGAGCACCCTGCTACTTCTGTTTGCCAACACTCGAATCTCTCGCATACTTGGGAAGCTTGGATCTGTGTACAGGCATATGGCTGGAGCGGCAGTGGTGGGAGTAGTGCTACTCGTCTTCTGGTACTTCTATTCAGCAGACTACTTCTTTCGATTCTCGTTGGTTCCTCTGCTGATGAACCAGTTCACTGTAGACGGGTATACCTTGTTTTCCGGCAAGCACATGGCAGACGCCGCAAACCTCATGTGGCTACTTGTGCCGGGCGTTTTTGTTCTGTGCGCGGGGCTGGCCTTCGTGACGGATCGCTCATGGCTCAGACGCCCAGAATTACCGTTTCTTACAGTCCTGACCTTGTCTGTCGTAGGAGCCGCCTTTGTTTTTGATCCCAAACTTGGAATGCCGAGAGACTGGGACCTCTTTGCCTTTGCCGGTGTTCCTCTGACGGTGTCTTTCTACCACCTTCTTCTGAGTTCTCGGCGGAATAGACGTACATCGCTTTTCATAGCGGCCCTGTCGATTGCCCTGGGGTTGCTCGTGCTTGTTCCCCGGGCAGTCAGTCAGTGTATTCCTGAGGCTGCTCTGGCTCATGCTCACCTCTACACGCGTCTTGATAGGATCAAGAGCAGGAATTTCAGCCGCCTTTTGATGAAACTCTATCACAGATGGGGTCATGAAGAGACTGCGCGGGAGTTGGAGGAACGATGGCAGCAAGACTATCCGCAGCAGGCTTGGGTGGATGAAGCCAGAGGACTTGTTAAGCGACAGGAATACGTTCGCGCGATGATCCTGTTGACCCAGGTCATCAATAGCGCCCCCCTTCCAGCCTCGCCAGACTAAACAGAATCAGTCCGAAGCCGTCAATAATAGTAAAACCGGAAGTCTACTAATGGGAACGAGGGAAAGGTAAAATGACACGTGGGACAATTTGCTCAATGCTGGTGATGCTGGCTCTTTTGTGCGACATGACTGCGTTTGCGGCCACGATTAACGTGCCGGATGACCAGCCGACAATTCAGGCGGGGATTGATGCGGCTGCCAATAGGGATACCGTGCTCGTGGCGCCGGGGACATACTTCGAGAACATCAACTTCAATGGGCATAACATCGTTCTTGCCTCGCTGTTTCTGACCACCGGTGATAACTCGTATATCGCGCTAACTGTTATCGATGGTGACTTGTCAGGTTCTGTTGTTACTTTTGAAAACAAGGAGGATAACACCGCCGTCATTATTGGATTCACAATCCGAAATGGTTACACTAATGGATGTGGCGGCGGGATTTTTTGTGGTGAGGATTCAAGACCGATAATAAGCGACAACATCATAATCGAGAATTCATCCCTCCATTCTGGTGCTGGAATATATTGCCGGATATCGCATCCCACTATTATTAACAACACCATCAGTGAAAACTCAGTTGTTATTGATACTTATTGGGGTGATGGCGGAGGAATATACTGCTACAGTTCCACTTGCATTATTAAGAACAACTTCATAAACGGGAATTTCTGTTACTTGTCCGGTGGCGGAATATCCTGCTGGGCTTCCCAACCCACCATTATCGACAATACCATCAGTGGAAACTCGACGGTTGGCCCTGGTGGCGGGATTATGTTACACCAGTGCGATGGAACGATTAGCGGCAACACCATCAGCGGGAATTCAACTGGGGATCGAGGTGGTGGGATTAGTTGCTGGAGTTCCAATCCCATCATTGAAAACAATATCATAAGTGAAGACACAGCCAGCACCTACGGAGGCGGAATATGCAACATGTATTCGTTTCCTTACATTGTCAACAACACCATCAGAGGGAACATAACCTACGGCAAAGGCGGTGGGATTTTTTCCCGCCCCAGTTATCGCTCCCATTCATCCATAATCAACAACATCATCAGGGGGAACATAACCTACGGCGACGGCAGTGGGATTTCCCCCCGCTCCAGCTATTATCCCCATTCAACGATAATCAACAACATCATCAGCGGGAATTCAGCCAAATACGGCGGCGGGATTTGGTGCGATTCCTTAAATCCCGTGATAATCAACAACACCATCAGCGGAAATACTGCCAATGACGGCGGTGGGTTGTATATAAATCGCTACTCGTGTCCAATATTGGAAAACACAATTATCTCTTTCAATAACAGCGGTGGCAGTGTTTCCTGTTGCCCCGTTAGCAATCCCAACCTGACCTGCTGCAATGTTTACGGCAACGTCGGTGGTGACTGGATTGACTGTATTACCGACCAGGCAGGCGTAAACGGCAATTTCTCAGCCGATCCGCTATTTTGTGATATGGCTGCCTGGGACTTTCATATCTCAGGGGAATCTCCCTGCGCACCGGCGAATAATACCTGTGGGGTTCTTATTGGAGCTTTCGATGTCGGATGTAACTGTTGTGAGGTCAGAGGCGACATCAATCACAGTGGTTCATCGATCGATATCGCTGATCTGGTGTACCTGGTGGACTACATGTTTGTCAATGGTCCTGAACCGCCATGTTTCGAAGAAGCTGACGTCAACGGCGACGGCGCGCCACTTATTGACATCTCTGATCTGGTCTACTTAGTGGACTACATGTTCAACAGCGGCCCAGAACCGCCGGCGTGTCCGTAGGAGGTTCGCTGAAGCACAACTGAAACAGTAGACTGTAATAGAAGCCCCTTTCAGGTGCAATATCTCTCCCATTGCACCGAATCCTGCCCCTCTGGCGGATTCAGAGCACACTTCGCCGGAGGGGTTTTCTTGTGTGCATCGGGGGAGGGCAGTAGTTGAGAAAAGGCGCGAATCTCCGGCAAATAGATCGAGAAAGGTCTTGATAATCGGGTAATGATTGCCACTGAACACGGTTTTGAGTGCTCTTCCTCAGTAAATAAGCATGCCCGCAAGGTGGCTCAGCTTTGATTCTTAGCAATCTTGGCGGTGATCCGGTCACCGAGTGGGTATTATTGAAGGGGTTTCTCTATGATCACCGGAGACGCCACTCCCAAACCTGTCATCGGTCGGGCAAAACCGGCCAGTAGGGGTCACGTTAAAACCGGCCATTTTGAAAGAGGAATTGTTCGTCGTATACCTTCGTCAGGAGGTAGTATATGGCGAACCAACTCAAAGTGG
>Ga0114922_10001058_pt1 | contig 26189 bp, 17 predicted proteins | sample AartaG_FD_100975 | JGI IMG/M metagenome (GOLD analysis project Ga0114922, IMG submission 100975) | Deep subsurface microbial communities from Aarhus Bay to uncover new lineages of life (NeLLi) - Aarhus_00045 metaG | ecosystem: Environmental > Aquatic > Marine > Oceanic > Sediment | place... | reverse complement strand
GTGTACCATATCCTGTACAAATTCCAATATCTTTTGCCCAAGTCCAATTGCCAGAACTTGTAGTGTTAGTGGTGGCTAACGCATCAATTTCAATATCAACAAATGTAGAAGCAATCTTTGGTAATATTGTATCGTAATCATTTTCATATTTAATCGTAGTATTTGAAACATGGAAATTGAAACCTATTGAAAACCCCAAAATTGAACATGCTAAAAAAATTGTAAATAAAACCGCAATTTTTTGTTTTTTTCTATTGATCATTAGTTTAACCATTTTTTAGTAAATAGTATGTAATTGAATATAGATATGATATAAAAAGGATTTAGGAATGATTCTTCCCAATTAAACTAAAAATGCCCTAAAATTATATTTAGAAAAAAAATAAAAAGAAGAAGTTTAGGTTTTAGGTTTTCGTTTTCTGACAAAATATACAGCAATTATTACTCCGATAAAAGCACCTTCAATAATACAAAGAATCAATAACACTGTACTCAAATCTATTGCTGGGCCGCCAATTGCTCCAGTACAAATATTACCCTCAAAGATATTTCCTGAGCTTCCTGTTTCGTTATAACATACGATATTACCTAATAAGATATTGTTAATGATTTTATTGTTATTACTCGTGTCCAGAAATGTACCGTTTTTATTATTATTAGCAGTATTTGTAATAATAGTATTATCATTGCTTGTGAGTAAATGAATCCCATTCTCACCATTATTACTCGCTGTGTTACCTGAAATAATATTGTTATCACTATTCATCAGAAATACTCCATGTTCAACATTATTAGATGCTAAATTATTTAATAATAGGTTATCATCACTATTTGTATGAATGTATATTCCACTTAAATTATTATACTGGAAAGTATTAGATTTTATGAGATTTCTTAGAGATCCACCATCTAGAAGAAAACCATTCATACCATTATGATGCGCATTATTATCTTCGATTATACTATCAGTTATAAGAGAATAATAGATTCCAGAATTTTTATTTTCATAAACTGTATTCATAGTACAACTCATATTAATCCCGAGGCCTGTAAAAATTCCATAACCGCTATTATTATAAGCTGTATTTTTATATATAATAGAGTCAATACAAAACGCTGCATAAAGTCCTGTCCCTGTGTTATGCTTCACTAAATTCTGAATATACTCATTATTATCAGCGAAACCAGCACTTATTCCATTATTACCATTAGATTTTGCTGTGTTTTTAGAAACAGTATTGAAATCACTTCCCGAAGTCAATGATATACCATTAACATCATTCTTATTAGCAGTATTAGATATTATCGTATTCCTATCTCCATCACCAATAAGAATTCCATTATCTGTATTATCATTAGCTTCATTATAAGAAATGGTGTTGTAACTAGCTGTATCAATACTAATCCCGCTTTGACCATTACGATTGGCTGTATTGTGCAAAATATCATTGTTATCGCTATTTAAAACAATCCAGATTCCGGGAAAATTTTGATTATCGTTTAGAAGATTATAGGAGATGGTGTTAAAAGTACTCTGAGTGAGGTATAATCCAATATCTATATTTGCCGATATATTATTATTAGAAATAGTGTTAAAATGAGAATTATCTACTGTTAATCCAGCAGTAGTAATGTAAATATGATTTCCATCTAAAACAGTATTATTTACAAATTCCATCTCAATTCCTATATAGTTATCATAAGAAAAACTGTCAATGACCCTTCCATTAGTAACATTGCTTAAATAAAGTCCGGCCGACATGAAACCAGCGTTTATAAAGGTACAATCTTGAATGATAAAATATTCTCTTGAATTTAAGATCCTTAAACAATCATCCATTGCTAAAGCATTATCAAAAGTATGCCCTTGAATTCTGTAAGGATTTCCAAGTGTGCCCAATCCTGTACACAGTCCAATATCTTTTGCCCATGTCCAATTACCATTGGTTGAAGTATTTGTAGTTAATAGTGCATCAATTGTAATATCACCAAAAGTAGCTGCAATTCTCAACGAATCATTATCATAATCCCCATTAATTTCTCTAGAAGTATAAAAATTAGTGCTTACAGTGAGCGCCATGATTGTGCTTGTTAAAAAAATTGTTACAAAAAATGCAAGTTTTTGGTTTTTTCTATTTAACATTAAATTAACCCTTTTTATGTAAAGACAGTATGTAAATTAACACCATTCAAATATATAAATCTATTACATAAGATTCTTCATTTATCAAAGCATCAAAATCAGAATTCTTATCTGAATTTGAAGGAGTAAGTCAGAAAAATCACAAAAGTTTTTCAAGATTATATCCTAAAGAAATTTATGTCATTTGATTTTGTGAAAAAATTAGATTTTGAATCAGAATTCTTTGATCTCTATAAACTTTCAGAAAGTGCCTATGGTGCGATTGGTAAAGAAAATTCTGGTATGGGCGGAAATGCTGGTTTCATTGATATTGAAGACTATTTAATAATTATCGATACTACTGGAAATGTAGATGCTGCTAAAGATTTAAAAAAAGCCGCTATTCAGTTTACTGAAAAAGACCCTAACTTTATAGTAATTACTCATTATCATATGGATCATCTAATGGGGACTTCTTTATTTGATAAATCAACTCAAATAATGACATCTGATCGAACCCTTAAAAATATTCAAACAGATGGTAAGAAAAGAATTGAAGAGTATAAGAATATGGATCTAACCGAAATGGAAGATTCTCTTAAAAATGAAACAGATAAGGCGAAGAAGAAAGATATTGAAAATGATCTTAAATTTCTTAAAGCTGTTCGTTCAGATGATTTTTCTCTTCGAGAACCTAATCTTACATTTAAGGAAGGTTGTGTCATATATGGAAAAGGAGAGTCTGTTCAATTGAGAACTTTTAAAAAAGCTCATACTGATGGAGATGTAATAGTATATATCCCTGAGGAAAAAGTATTATTTGCCGGAGATCTTTTATTTGCACGTGAAGATCCCTGGCTAGGTTCTGGAGATCCTGAAGGATGGATTTCTGTAAATGATGAAATAATGACATTAGATTTTAAAGTTGTAGTTCCTGGACACGGTGAATTAGCTTCTAAAGAACAATTTTCCCTTGAAAATAAATATATTAAAGAAATTCTCGATTTAGTTAAAAAACGTATTGATGCTGGAGAAGATCCAACACAATTAAAAAGAGAGGATTTTTCAGACGAGTTACAATCCTTTGATAGCCAACTTTTAGAATGGAATCTTAATTTTCTCGCCGAATTCTTAAAAAAGTCCTAATTATATTTTTAATTTTTTTTGAAGAAAGTTATGTTCTTTTATAATCGTTGAATATTATTTGTAAATACGATAATTTAACCATACTCTTTTCTAAATAAGAAAAAATTAGTTCAAATATTATGTAAAGTTCATGTGAAGTTTATCAAATTAATCTATAAATAAATGTATTACATTTTATCATTTATTTACACAATTCTGATAAATTTAAAGGAAATATAAAATGAATTATAAAAAAATAGATTTTAAATCAAATTATTTTGATCTTTTTGAATTAGTAGAAGGAATTTATGCCGCAATATCCAAAAATGATTCTGGAGCAAGCGTAAGTGCCGGATTCTTTGATTTAGGTAATTATCTAATTGTATTTGATACTCATATATATCCAGGTGCTACTCACGATTTATATAAAGCAATAAAAGAATTATATGATAAAGATCCCTCATTTATTATTAATAGCCATTATCACAGTGATCATATGTTTGGTAATTACCTCTTTCCAGAGAACATTCCAATTATGAGTACCCCTCTTACATTGGAAAAAATCAAAGAAGTATGCTGTGATCAGCTTAAACATTTTAGCGAAACCGCAGATGAAGAAATACTAAAACGTAAGGAAATGTTAAAATCTGAAGATGCTCCTTTTGGCGAGATTGAAATTTATAATGACTTAGAATTCTATAAATATGTAAAAGATCCAAATTTCAACATCAGATTACCAGATTTCTTGATTAAAGATGAAATAATAATAAATGGAACCAAAAAGACTGTTCATTTGATTCCTTACGGTGTTGGACATACAGAATCTGACATTATCGCTTATTTTCCAAATGAAAAAATCTGTTTTATGGGGGATTTATTATTTGCTGATTTGGACGAGAGCTGGGCACCAAACGAAACTGGAAGATTTAATGCCGTTAATCCATCAAATTTATACAAAATTCTGAAATCTATAATAGAGAAAGATATTGAGATTTATGTGCCGGGACACGGAGAGCTATCAAAAAAAGATGCTGTTCAAATGAATATAGACTTTATAAAAAAATATTTTATTGAACAATGAATGGATTAGATAGCTATATTCCCTTTTAGTATGAATAATAAGTGGTTAAGTTTCAATTTTAAGTATTAGACATTTTTGATCAATCCGCTATGTTGATGCTTAATTTTATTTCTCTCTAAACCTAAAAACAAGCTAAATAAGATTCTTTTTTTTTATAATTTTATAATACTTATCACGTTCTTGGCGTATAAGTTTTATTTCTTCTCTTAAATCTGTTAATTCTCGTTTAATATTCTCCTTTTCATTATTTACACCCAAGATCCTATCGTTCAATTTCTTAATTTCGATTTCTAAATTCGGAACTGATTCACTGTCTCTTTTTGCTTTTAGTACTTGAAATTTTAACTTTTTATTAGTTTCATTCAATTTTTCAATTTCATGATTTAAGGTATCGTTTTCCATCTTAATTTTTTTAATTTCTGTTAGTAGTTGTTCAGCACCTTTTTCGATTTCATCTGTATCACCTAATTTTGCTTTTAAGTTATTAATTCGTTCATCTTTCTGGTCCAATGCTAATTTTTGTACATTTAATAATCTAGTTGATTCTCTATTTTTTGATGTTAAAGTGGCGTTATATTCATTTAAATCTGCCATTTGGTTACTCCAATTTTCTAATTTTGAATATAATCCAGTTACCTCATTTTTTAAAGCTTCAACGTTTCTTAAATGTTCAGATCTGTCAGAAACTAACATAGAAACTTTTTGAGCAAGATCATTAATTTTTCCTTTCTTTTCTCCTATTTCTTGTTCAAATCCTCGTCTCTCTTGCCAATAGGCATCGAGTTCACCTTTTTCTAACAACTCGTAGGATTTTGCAAATAGTTCTTTAAACTTTTTTTCCTTTCTTTGAGGTAATAATTCAAAAGCAATTCTTCGTACTTGACCCTCAAAATTTTTTGGAAGTATATCCTCATCAGAAAGGAATACTGTAATTACATGATCTCCCTTCCCAATAAAATGCTTGGAAGAATGACCCGTAAAAAAACTAGCTACACTAAGATCACGCTTTATTTGCATTTCTAAATAATTGGAACCTGTCCTCACCCTCTTATGTTCCTCAAAAACAGTCGAAAGCATTGAATCTGTTACTCCTAATTCTTCACAGATATTTTGCGGATATTCAACATCTTTAGTTAATTCTGATTTCTTATCTAGATTTAAAATCACAATTCCTTTCAATTTATATCCCTAATAAGTAATAAATTAGCTAATTCCAAATATGCAAATATAATGTTCACTCTAATATTAATTAAGATTATCAAATTTTTTAAAATTGCTATATATCATTAATGCATTTCAAAAAAAAACCACAAACTATTAATCCTTACTTTAAGTATGTGTTCACCAATTCTCTAAATTCATTAACTTTAATTGGTTTAGAGATATATTCATTAAATCCTGCTGATAAAATTCTATCTTTATCACCTTTCATTGCAAAGGAGGTTACTGCAATTATTGGTATTTCCCTAAATTTCTCAATATTTCGTAGTTCGGTACATATATCAATTCCACTCATTTCTGGAAGTTGGATATCTAAAATAACTAAATCAGGATTCCCAGTTTTTATTAGTTCTAATCCTAAATCTCCACGTGTTTCTTCAAAAATTTCAACATTCGGTATTAATTTTAAAATTGCTCTAAACAACTTCATGTTTTTTTCATTATCCTCAATAACATACACATTTCTAGTCATAAATAATAACCCCGATTCTCTTCTATTGAAATTATTAAATATTTTTTTTTCTAATTTTATTTTAAAACCATTTTCTTGAAACGGTTATATAAATCATTTTTGATTTATTATTTAAATCTATTTTTAAAAATATCAAATTGAAGTAGCAAAATCAAAAATAATAATCATGATATAAATTTTGCTTTTAATTCTTGAGCAACCTTAGCAATTTTTTTCAGTTCTTCAAAATCTTTCTCTATCATTGATTTCATTATGTCAATCTTGAGTTTTTTAACTTTTTCAAGGGTTACAGAAAATTCCTTGTTGATATCATCATAGAGTTCATCGATGTTGTTATAAAGAATCTGAGCATGTTCTTTATCCATAATCTCAGAGTTAATAATCATGTTTTGATATGAATTATTTAATTCATCTAACCAATTCCTTCCGAGTTCCTTTATTGGGAAAAGATCATCGAGTTTACCCGTTCTAATCGCTATTTCAAACTTATCTCTATAGTCTTCAAATAACTTCTTAAAATAATTATTGATTTTATTTTCAATAGCTTTTAAGTTAATATTTGGGTTCATAAAAAGAGTCACTGTATAATTGTCATAACCAAATATATTCATTTTCAAATTACTCCCTTTTAAGCCAAAACCTGTTAAGTTTTGAATGTTTAATTCTAAGGAAAACTTTTCAAGTGCGCTAATAAACATTGGAATTAATTCAAGATCAACTGGAATTATTGTATCGTCATTTGGCATACTTTGAGAAATAAAGTCTTTAAGAGCATCATCAAATAATTCAAGCTTTATTAAAGATTTTCCATCCTTATCTGCTATTATTGCTCCTATAATTGACGGTACTACTTCCTTTATTGCTAATTTAGTAGGGACTAAACGCCTTTCAGATTTATTAAAAGGAGCAGATGAAAAACTGCTTAATATCTTATTGTATATAACTTTACCTTTATTTGTCAAGCTAAGAAGGTCTTTATTCTCAACGTGCTTTATTTCAATATGCCCTTTGTTAGCGAGGCTTTCAACAAGATAATTAGTTAATTTTTTAGGATGGTTTAATTTTTCATGAAGATTTTCTTTAGTAATTACAACTTCTTTATCAATTTGATGTATAAGTTTAATTGATTCATCAACAATATTTAATAGTAAACCTTCATCATCGGGTATAATATCTTGAAGACAGATTTTCATAATATCAATCAAATTTGAAAAAGTCTGGGTAAAATAATCCCTTTTTAAACTTGTAAATAAAAAATTTATTAAATTTTCATTTGGAAATTCAGTTTTGACAAGTGATTTGATTTCCCTAACTTTTTTTTCACTCACTAGATCTATTTTATGTAATAAAACAAAGATATATGTTGAAGGTGTTATGGTATTCCTTAAATCTATTATTTTTCTTACGAATTTAAAAATTTCATCATAACTAGACACAATATCTATTACAACTAAAATCAGTTTAGTGCCAATGAAAATTCTTTTTTCATCTGTATCAAGCCATCGCTTATTTTCTTGTCCTGCAAGATCAAATATACCAACGTCTTGATTTAAACTAGGCAATCTCATTATTAATGATTCTTCACCGTAGGTTGGTTCTAATGCATATTCTAATAATTTTGTTGAACTTTCACCTTCAAAAAAGACCTTACGGAGCGTTGTTTTTCCTGCACCGGGAGGTCCTACAAAGATAATTTTTTCACTCATTTTTATCAAGCAGTTTTTTTTTCAAATAGTAAACATTTTTTAGTTTTAATCTAATTTGACCAATTATCCATATTAGTTTATTTGCACTAAGGGTCTCAGAAAGGCAAATTAAATTTTTAAGACTAAATTTTTTGTAATTCAAGCTATTCATAATGATATTAAAATTAGAACTTGAGAGGATTAAATGCTCAATTTTATCATTCATAGCCATGTTTTCAAAAGTTTTATTCAACTGTGTTATAAGTCTATGCGAATGATTAATAATCACTGTATTAAAATCTTTAGACATCGATTGTACTATTATATTATCATTTAAGTTAGTTATAAAAAACATTGTTTTAGAAAAATCTCCAATTATATCATCCAATATCTTTTTTAGATATATATTTTCTTTAGAAAAACCACTTAATAGTTCATAAAATGCGTTGTATAGGCTGTATATTAATTTTGGATAAATGCTTGTGTAATAAATAGAAATGTCAAATTTTCTTTTTATTTCATTAGTAATTTCCTTTAGAATCTTTCGTCTAGACTCCTTTCCAATCAGATCTATTTTATGAATAAAAAGGATTACCTTGGCACTATAGGATTTATTAGTCATAATATCTCTAACTTTTTGGATATCATCTACAATTTGTTGGGAGTTAGAAACCCAAGTTGGATAATCGAATAGATATATAATAATATCAGTATTTTCAAATGCTAAGATATGATCACTATCATTTTCATTTTCCAGTAAATAACTTAACTCTTGTCCAGAAGAATCAAATAATCCTAATTTTAAATCCAACCATGAGTAGACAGATGGTGATATTCCACGTGTTGGTTCTAAAGGATTATATAATAAATCCTTGGGATTATATCCTTCAAAAACAATTTTCTTAATACTTGTTTTTCCCGTACTAGCTCTTCCTATTAATAAGAATTTTTTTGTTGACGATTCTTCAAAAAAGGTGCCAATTCTTTCCATAAAATATTTTTTTCTGTCATCCCTGGTTTTTTGTAAAGCTTTTTTTGAAAAATCAATAAATTTAGCTTTCAATGTATAAAGGTTAATCTTTTCCTTTTCATCAAGAATAATTACAAATATTTCATATCCTACATCCGTAACTTTAGATTTATCACAAAAACTCAGAATGGTTTGATCTTCATATGTAATCTCAATAATTTCGTCTTTAGTAAAATCTTCTTCATATGAATGAGTCATATATATTTTATTAATTAATTCATCTGTTAATTTTAAATCTAAAGGATATTTCATCTCAAGTGTAGCACCCATCTTTGTATCCCAACTGAAGAATGCTAATCCTATAATCATGTTTAAATTATCACCTATTTTTTTCCTCAAATTTTTTAGATATACTAAAAGTAAATGTAGATCCCATACCTAAAACACTTGTGAAGGTAATTTCACCACTATGTAATTCAATAAGCCTTTTAGTTAATGACAATCCGAGTCCAGTTCCAGGCACAGATCGTACATATGTGGAATTAACTCTTTTAAATTCTTTAAAGATTAAAGGAAAATCTTTGCGTGCTATTCCTATCCCTGTGTCTCTTACTTTAAAAACCCATTGATTATACCCTTCTTTAACTATTAATTCAACTTGCCCTTCAATCGTAAATTTAATAGCATTACTTACCAAATTCAATAAAATTTCCTTAAATCTAATAGGATCAGCAAATATAAATTTTTCTTCTTTTAATCCTTTAATCTTGAATTTTAAATCTTTTTTACTATATAAAGGTTTTAGACTGGATTTAATTTGATCTATCATAGGGTTCAAAGGAAACTTCTGAATATTTAAGGAGATCTGTCCAGATTCAATTTTAGAGATATCCAATATATGTTTGATCATATCAAATTGATGTTCAGCCGAACTTTTAATATCTGTTATAAATTCCTTTTGTTCCTCATTCAATTGCCCATAAACTCCTTCTAAAAGCAAATCAGCGAATCCAATTATAGCATTCAACGGAGTTCTTAATTCATGCGACATAGTAGCCATAAATTCTGTTTTGAACTGTGATGATTTTACAATTTGATCTAAATAATATTTCTGTTGTTCAAGGGCTTCATTTAATTCTCTTGTTCGAATTTGAACTTCGGTTTCTAATTCATCTTTAAATTTATGTTCTAAAAGCTCTACCTTCTTTTTTTCAGTAATGTCTTCAAAAATCAGTTGAATTAAAGTTTTAGCATCCTGCTTTATGACAGATGCTTGAATTTCAACCCACAATAAATCTCCTTTAAAAGTTTTAACTTTGACTTCTATAGGTTCAGGAAAATCTTTTAAAAAAGAGGTTTTGAAAATTTGTTTAAAATATTTTTTAATTTCTATATGAAAAATATTATTATAAGCATCAATGGATTTTCCAATGATATCACTTCGATCCAAACCGAATAAAACTTCTGTTGTAGGATTAGAATCTACAATAATACCATTCAAATCAATAATAAATATTGCATTAGGAGAATTATCAAATAAAGCCTTATATCTCTCTTCAGCTAATTTGCGCTCATTAATATTCCTTGAAATTATCAAGCCTTTCAATTCTTTATCTCTATCAATAATAATCTGTCCACTACACTCAAACCAGAGCCAATATCCCTCCTTATGCTTAAATCGTAATTCAATCACAGATTCTCCTGGTTGAAATCCTTTCTTAAAAGTATTAACGGCTCGTTCAACATCCTCCGGATGAATATATTCTAGAGCAGAGTTTCCTATAACATCCTTCTTTCGATATCCTAATAATCTGAAGACAGTTTCTTCATTTAAATATTCGAATTTAATTTTACGGTCAATTATAACTATGAGATCATTAATGTTTTCAATAATAAGACGATATTTTTCTTCAGATTCTTTTAACAGATTTTCCATTTTACTTCGTTCTAAGGCATTTCCAATAATTTGTGATGATATGCGTAAAGGTGACAAATCACTCTCTTTCCATTCTTTTTGTATTGAATCATTTGCATACCCTATAAATCCAGCTAAATCTGTTTTAATATAAAGTGGGAATACTAATAAAGATCTAATATTATTAAGGTTCAATAATCTTTTTGTAGCTTTAGCTTCATCTGGTAAACTTGAAGCATCATAAACATTAATTATATTTCCCCTTCTAAGTTGCTCGTTCCACCATGGAAAACTATGAACCCATGAATTTTCAAAGTATTGAAATAGTGGATTTATTCCTTCTGTACACCATTCATATGTGTGATTTAAATTAATTCTGTTATCATTAAAAATACACAAAACAACACGACTAGCTCCACTTAAAATTCCTATATCACGTAGTGTAGCATTAATTGCATCATTAATTTCTATATTTCCAAGAAAACGGGAGGATATTGTATAGGCTAAAACCTCTAAACTTGACCAGTTCTTAAATATTCTATCTGCTTCTTTAACTAAATTTTTTTCAGTCCCTGAAATTTCTTTTTCTCCTAAAAACACGTTTTTAATTTTTCCTCATTTAATTTTCATTTTATATCATAAATATTTTAATAATTCTTCTACTCTAAGACTGTTTGTTATCTTTTTAGGGATATAAAAAGAAAATGTTGATCCCATCCCTAATTTACTTGTAAAAGAAATATTTCCACCATGTAAATTAATAATTCTCTTGGTTAGAGACAATCCTAAGCCTGAACCTGGCATAGAATCAACATATGGAAATTTTACCCTTTTAAAATCTTTAAATATAATGTTAAGATCTTCTTTAGCAATTCCTATTCCTGTATCTTTTACATTAAATTCCCAATTATCTTTTTTATCTATAAATTCAAATGTAACAGTCCCCTTTTCAGTAAACTTTATGGCATTACTTAGTAGATTATAAATAATTTGTTTAAATTTAAGTCGATCAGCTAATATAATCTGTTTTTTTTTCACATCTTTTAATTCAATCTTTAAATCCTTTTTGCTATATAGGGATTTTAAAGTTGAGATTACTTGATTAACTAGATCATATAATTGGATATTGTCAATTTTTACAGAAACTTGCCCCGATTCAATCTTTGATATATCTAGGATATTTGATATCATATCCAATAAATGTTTTGATGATTCTTCAATATCTTTAATGAATTCTAATTGTTCTGAATTTAATTGACCGTAAACTCCTTCCAGGAGCAAATCCGTAAAACCAATAATGGCATTTAATGGGGTTCTTAATTCGTGAGACATAGTTGCTAAAAATTCTGTTTTAAAATGAGATGCTTTTAAAATCTGATCTAAATACAGTTTTTGTTGGTCAAGCGCAACTTTCAATTCTTTGGTTCTCAGTTTAACTTCCCTTTCTAATTCTTGACTAAACTTCTTTCTTAAAGCTTCTGCTCTCTTTCTTTCGCTGACATCCCGGAAAAAACCTTTAAAACCAATTATTTCTCCATTAGAATTATATCTTAAATATACAGAAGTTTCTTGATATATTCTGTCCCCATCTTTTCTTATAACTTGAGAATTAATTAATTTGAATCCTTCTCCTTTCTTATATAAATCATTATATACACGAAATACTCTCTCTTTGGTTTCTTCATCAAACACCATGCTATAACTCTTATTTAATAATTCTTCACGTGAATACCCGCTACTCTTACATAACGCATCATTGAAAAATGTGAAATTCCCTTCAAGATCAACTTCAAAATATCCTTCATTAATATTTTCAAGCACACTTCTATATTTTTCTTCTGACTCACTTAATTTTTGTTCAGCTTTCTTACGTTCGGTAACATCTACAAGTGCAGCCAAAATTGCGTCTTTTCCTTGATATTGGATAGTTTTAGAATAGGTGTCCATCCATTTTATTTCACCATTTTTAGTAAAAATCCTATACATTCTGTCGAATTTCTCATCAATCAATCCTTTTTGTCTATGGCTCAATCGTTTTATAATAAGACCTCTATCCTCAGGATGAACAACATTGAGAAATTCTTTCATGGACCATTCTTTTATTTCTTTTTCAGAATATCCCAACATTTTCGTAATGGTTTTATTTATATATTGGATACTAGAATCCTTTATTATACAAATCCCCATAAAAGATTGTTCGGTGATCTCTCTAAAGTTTTCTTCAGATTCTTTTAAGCGTTGTTCTGATAATTTTCGCTCGGTTATATCTCTTGAGACTGTTATTGCTCTTAATTGATCATCAGACCCCTTAAAGACTGATCCCGTTGTATCTACCCAGATATAATTTCCATTTCTGTGTCGAAGTCTTAATTCACCCCTTCCTCTGCCCCTTTTAAAATCCTCTCTTATTATTTTTAAAGCTCGCTTAATATCATCTGGATGGATAATATCATGTCGGGTCTTTCCTAACATATCTTTATTATTATATCCTAAAATTCTTTGATATGTATTTTCATTTATATATTCATGTTCATATTTACTATTTAGAACCACAATTAAGTCACTGGCATTTTCAGTAATTAAACGATACTTCTCTTCTGATTCTTTTAACTTTTTTTCGATTTCAGCTTTTTCTGTAAGATCATTATAAATGGCAACAATCTCCCCAGAAGGAAGTTTATATACGTAGTTTTCCCTCCAACCAGCGATTCTCTCGTCCTGGTAAAGAGAAATAGGGTGATATAATGGTTCTCCTGTCTTCCACACCCTTTGAAAAACTTCAAAAAGACCAAATTCTTTTATACTTGGAAAGATTTTTGTGACTTTTTTACCAATAACCTCTTTTTTCTTAATCTTTTCTATTTTTTGAGCTGCTAAATTTAAATCTTTAAAAATAAAGGCTTCACCATTATGAATCGCCTTATATACTGCTACACCACTACTCATTGTGTTAAAAAGTTCTCGATATCTTTTTTCAGATTCTTTTAATATATCTTCAGTTAGTTTTCTCTCAATTGCGTTTCCAATTATTCGTGAAGAAATTTGCAATAGATTTAAATCCTCTTCTACCCAATTTCTCAACTCTAAATCATCATCGAATCCTATAAATCCTCCAATTTCACCATTGATATACAAAGGAATAGTTATGTTAGCTTTTACTCCATGATTTTTCAATAAATTTTTAATATTTTTAGCTTCTGGTGGAAGTCTTGAAACATCTTCAATAATTAGTGGGTTTCCTTTAAGAAGTTGTTTTATTACCCATGGAACTTCGTTCAATTGCAAGTGTTTATAATCATTAATATGAGATTCTGCATTCACATTACACCATTCATGAGTATTTATCATATATGGTTTTTCTTTATTAAAGAGGAAAATGAAAACCCTACTGGCATGTATAAATTCCCCCATATCAGCAAGCGATTTATTTATAACTTTATCAAGTTCATAATTTCCAACAAATCGGGAAGAAATCGATGAAACTAGTTTCTCAAACCTTAGTTTTCTTGTAATTGATATATCTTCTTTCACTTGTGTAGTTTTATCTCTCAAATTAGACACCATTTTATCTCCTCAATCTTCAACCCAAATTTGATGAAATGATTAATTTTTATTTAACTTAATCTTCTTTCTCCTTAAGATAGAGAAAAATATTAAAAAATTCAATCTCTTTATTGAAATGTGAATTTTCCATATTAATACAATCTCTTTCTAATCCAATTTTAAAATAATATGCTCTATTAGTTAATTTAAAGAAGTCGTATTCATCAAAACTTTCTACAACACCTAATTTCTCTAACTCTTCTATATAGAGTTTGGCCTTTTTAGAATTGATTTTAAATTTTTGAGATACATCATCGATACTATACTTTACATTAATATCGGATTTTAATATCATAGATAATTGGTTTTTCAGCTTTTGAAATTCTTCACTCTTGATTGGAATTTTATTTCTTTTAATAATTAAATTTAAAATTTCTGAAATTATACAAAAGGTATTATAAAAGTTGTCTTTTGTAATAGATGTTTGATATATCTCAAAATCCTTACCTTGTGGATGTTGAATTGTAATGAACTCTTGGATAGTCTTTAATTTACTACATACATAGGCATTACTCCTAAGATCTATTTTATGTAAAAAAGCAATAATATTACATGAATGAAGGTGAAGATCTTTTTTCACTTTATATATATTGATTAAAAATTTAATTATAGATTCTAATGAATTTCCAATGTCAAAAACACAAATTATGATATTACTTTCACTAAATACATCTTTCCCTTTATCTGAAAACCAAGTTTCATTTTCTTGTCCTGCTAAATCAAAGACTCCTAAATCAGTATTAGATGTTGTATAAATTCTAGAGCTAATCCCTCTTGATGGTTGCAAAGGTTCTTCTAAAAGTGAAATTGGGCTCACTTGATCGAAATAGACTTTCTGGAGTGTTGTTTTTCCTACTCCAGATGGACCAACAAGAACAATTTTTTTTCTACTTATCAAAGGTATTAACCGATTTTTAAATAAATTTGTATTATTTATTGCATGGAATTTTTTAGATATTTTTCTAGAGATATAATTATATCTTTACATGATTCTAACATCATTTCTATAAAATTTATTAAATTCTCATTTGATAGACTTTTATTTTCCTTTTTATCTTCTAAAATTAAATCACAAAATCCTTGAATTGTATTAATACCACTACGAATTTGTAGATTAAATCTTTCTAATGGAAGAATTTCATTTTTTTTTATATAGATATAGCTTAATTCTTTAAAAAAACTCTCAAATACATTTTTATCATCTGATAATATTTTATCTTCACCAATTTTACGAAACATCATTTCAATTTTTCTAAAATGTATTATAGGAATTAAAGGATATTCGATATCACGAAGTAAAATGATAGAATATAATTGCTTTCCACCTCGAGCATTATTATCTTCGACTTCGATTTTATAGATTTGAGAATAGAAATAATTAAAATCTAAAATTACAAATTGATTTTTTGTATTTAAAGCATCTCTTAGAAGATTTCTAATAAAATGTTTCTGTCTTTCAATATTGACTGACGTGTATATAGCTCTTGGTCCTAGGGTATGATCATATTTACCAATAATTATTATGAAAGGATTTTTTTCTAAAATTGATTGAAAATTCTTATAAGTATCCGAAATTTCATTTTCTATGGATTCTTTTGTTAAATTTTTTTCTATCATAAAATTTCCTCATTTCTGAATAAATATTTCTTATCTATATCATTTTCAGAATAATACAATAGAGATTTTTGAATTAAAATTTTAAATTAATATACACTAAAATAGATACTAATTTGGTATAATAGTAACAAATTTTATTTATTAATTTATTTATTTTACTAAATAATTATTATTCAGTACAAAAAAATGATAATTTAGTAAAAATTTATAAAACAATAAAATTATTAGTAAAATATGTCAGAATCTGCAAAAACAATCATAAAATATTTCTGTGATCGATTTCTTGACTTAGATTATTATCCAACTAATTTAAAAACCATATTAGATTTGGAATTAGATAAATTACGAAGTATAAAAGATGATGAAATAGAGAAATTTAAAAAAATCGATATCGTGAGTCTACGCGACCTTACTAAACTAGAGGATTATGGATTTGAAAATTTGATTGAAAAACTGCATATTGAAAAATCAACTATAAAAAATGCTCTTATCGCATCAACTCTTATATCTAACGCTTGGAATAAAAGGAATTTATATCTGAAAAAACAAAAATTGAAGGTTGTAGTGGCTGGTCTTGATTTCGCGGGTAAAACATCTCTCATAAATAGATTGATTAATGATTATAATTATAATGATATGGCTAATCTAGAACCCACAATAGGAGCAAATGTAGAGGAATATCAATCTGATAAATTAGATTTAATTCTCTGGGACCTTGGAGGACAGAAAGATCATGTAGACGAATATCTTGCTTCTCCAGAAAGTTTTTTTATAAACGTAGATATCATGATATTTGTAATTGATTCACAAGATGATGTTAGATATTTAGAAGCTGTAAACTTTTTGAATGATATAATTGATATTCTCAAATTCTTGAAAGAGAATCCTTTTATTGTAGTTTTATTGAATAAAGCAGATTTAGATATCAGAAAAGATCCTGATTTTCAAATTAAGCTTGAATATCTAGCAGATAAAATTTCAGAGATTTTTAAAAAATCTGAAAATCCTTGGAATTTTGAGATCATTCCCACAAGTATTTATAATTATTATTCTAATCAACCAGAAATAGTTAAAAGTATTAAAAATATCTTTTCAAAAGGAAAAGAGGAGACAGATAAAGAGATTGTGATACCTGACATTGAAGAAAAATTTCAGAAAATTTTAGATCTTAATCTGAAATTGATGGATAAATTCGTATCTGAGCTTGCGGAAATTAAACGAGCTTTACTACGATTAAATCCATCAGATATAACTCAATCTCTTTTTTCAGTTCCTTTCAAAAAAGTACAACCAGATTATATATCTCCAGACTTAAAATCAAATGGAAAAAGTAAAAAAAAGAAGAAGAAAGCTAAAATTGATGAATTTCAAAAAAAGAAAAAAACTAAAAAAGGTTCAGGACCTCCAAAACCACTGCCAACACACCCTTCTTTAAAAATAGAAGAAGAAAAAATAGTTAAAAACGAAAAACTCACAACTAAGAAATTAGAAAAAGTTAAATCTTCTTTAAAATCAAAATCTCAATTATCTAAGATGTCATCTAGTCCACCAACAGCTCCACTAACAACACCTAAACAGGATGAAATCAACTTAAATTCGCTTAAACCTCCACCTCCCCCTCCAAGAATTTCAACAAGTGGCAATATTAGATCAACCTCACCTAGAGGTGAAGTCCTTTCAGAATTAAAAGAAATGTTCTTGAAGCGAGGCTTAGTCAATCGTTATGACTTCTAATTAAGTTTATTGATTAAAATAGCTGTATAAGATTTATGTCTTATCTTAATACTAATAATGAAATTTCTCACAATCAGAGATATGATATTTATAATTCTTTAGAATTATTTGATCAATTTTAAATATTTATTAGTGTAAAATTCAATTAAAGAATAGAATAAAAAAATGAATTATTGGATAATTTTCTAATCAAAGGTGAAAGTTCATGTCGAATAGTGACAAAAAAACAAAGGAAATGGAACAATATGAGCAAGAGACTGGAAAACAAGCAATTTGGCAGGGAAAAACCACTAAGGGATTCCTAAGATGGAAAAAAGGTGAAAAAAATTATTATGCTGATAAAAAAAGAATTTCCGTTTATGTATCAAGTGAAACTGAAAGGAATTGGCAGGAATATATTAACACACATAAAATTACTTCATTTTCTAAACTAATTAGAGAAAGCGTTAATTATTATATTAAAGAAAGATCTAAATTTGGTGGAAATTTATTTCCGGATTTAGAAACTAGTACTAAATCTAAAATGACCCACACTTTGAAAGAAAAGCTAACAACGATAAAAGGATTTTCGCAATTATTACTTGAAAAATATAGTGGGAATTTAAATGATGAAATAAAAACGATTATTAATAATGTCTTGAAGGAAACTAAACAATTGGAAAATAAATTCATAGTTCAATTAGAAGAAAAAGAATTTAAACCTTCACAATATGATATTTTACTCATTGAAGATAATTTGTCTACTATAGATTTATTGAAAAATTATTTTGAAAGCAAGGGGTATTCTTTTAAAGGAGTATTAACAGGTTTGGAAGGAATTGAAGAACTATCCTCGTCTACTCCAAAATTAATATTGCTGGATATAATTTTACCAGATGTTAGTGGATATGATATTTGTAAGGACATAAAATCTAATATGAATTTAAAAGAAATACCTGTATTTTACTTAACTGCTTTACCCGGTATTAACGTAGAGAATAAAATAGAAGAAACAATGGCAGATGGTTTTATTTTAAAACCTTTTGATTTACTAGATTTAGAATTTTTATTTGATTATCTCCAATCTTAGCACAAATAGCATTTAAGTCAATTAATTACTTGTTTTAAACATAGTTGTCATTACTTATAATTGGAAGTGAAATTTAAATCTAATTCTCCAACCACATTTGAGATATTATTTATTATATATTGATATCTCATTTCGGAATCATGTAATACATTTTCAATCTCAGTCAATTTTTATACAAACAACCCTTTTAATTTTTAAGAAGATTAGTAAATTAAGAATTAAATCGTCTTTTTTTTAGTAATTTACGTTATTTTTAATCCTAATCTTTTACCCAATTTTGAAGTAAGTTAACTTTATATTTAATAAATTCGATGATAATGTTGAAACTAGATCATAGGCATATTTTTTTGCACTACTAAACTTGATTTAGGTAACCTTAAAAATAAAAAATTTTATCTCTAGTGTAAATATTAAAAAATTTTGCATCTGATTCAACTTGATAATAATCACTATAATTTCGAGAATTTCAAAGTGTAATCGATCATACTTTATTATGTAAAGTGTTACGCAATTATTAAAAGAAAAGAGTATGAATTTAACATGCCGGAAAAAATAACATTGATAGGAAGAGCGGGGGTTGGAAAAACAAGTATACTTAGAGTATTATTCGAAGGAGAATATTCTAAAGATCTTATGATTAATCCGCTTGAACCTACACGTGGTATAATACCTAAGATTTATTCATGGATGGACATAGAATTAAGTATTTTTGACACTTCCGGACAAGAATTACCATTTCTGTTAGAGGATGAGAATGAACAGATGATCGCCTTTGATAAGGTTGCTATTGTTATCTACATCTTTGATTATCCAAATTGGATAAATCAATCTCAAGATATTGTTAATGAAATAAACATGGTATTCAAAATATTAAAACTTAAAAATATTGAAAATAATCTTGTATTAATCTTTCATAAGATTGATTTAATAAAACAAAAAGCTAGTGTTAATTACCAGTTAATGAAAAGTGGAATTAAAGAACGATTAAATCTCCCAAAAAATATACCTCTTTACCTTACAAGTATATCTCCAGAATTAGATTTCACATCATATAATGCTTTTTCTGAGATATTGAGTAGTTTATCACAAGATTCCAATAATTTAAAGTTAATTGTTGATGAAAAGATCAGGTTTCTCTCAGAATCGATCTGTTTTATTACTAATAAAGAGAATTTTATAATAGTTCAATCAATTACACAAGATTTCAATACAGATTTAATTTATAAATTATATATTTTGGTTTCCTATTATGTAAAATCTATTTCTACAAATAGTGATTTTGAAAATGTTATTCATTCAATTGATTCAACGACCCTTACTTTAAGCTTAATTGTTAGTAATCTTGAAAATTTAAATCCAAATCTTAAAAACTTAGTTTTAATATCGGATACTAATAACAAAGATGATTTATTCAAGGTAAAGGAAAATATAAAGTTAGAGATTGAAAAATATTATGATTCTGCTGATAATAAAAATATCAAAAAGAAATAACAACTGAAAATCACTATATTTTCTTAGGTAATTTCTATTCTAATTCTGAAAATTGTTAAGGAATATTAAACATAATATATTTCTATTAAGATCCTTCATTTAAGTGTAAATATGTGAAAAAGTCTCTACAGTTTTTACAATATCTGTAGCTAAATAATTTTACTTAAACACTGAAGCAAAGAAAGCACGATCTCTTGGGTTGAAATAATTATACCCAAACTTTTTCCATTCAATACTGACTTGTAAAGGGGCAAAAAGAGAAATCTGATCTTTCATTAAATTCATCAATAATAAGTTTCTCTCTTGCAGAGTATTATTAGATATAGTATTTAATAAAATACATTCACTAAAAAAATCCCAAGAATCCTTAAATTGAATACAGAATTTTTATATAGAAGGAAGGAGAAAAGGATTATTATTATATTGATAATAAAAGAAATTCTGGCTCTGTATCAAGTGAAACTGAAAAGAATTGGTAGAAATTTATGAATTATTTTTATTGTCCCTTTATATCATCATCTATATTCTTTATAATTGGTAGTGAAAAATGGAATATACTTCCTTTATTTTTACCTTTTGATTCAACCCATATCTTCCCTCCATGTAAATCTATAATCTCTTTTGAGAAATATAGCCCTAATCCAATCCCATCAGAAATTATGTCCCAACCTTTTCCATATCTCTCAATCTTTCCAAACGGTCTAAATAATTGTTCTATTTCTTTTTTCTGTAAACCTATTCCATTATCTTTAATAGAGATTATTATAGATTTTTTATTGATTCGAGATTGAATAGTAATATTACCTTCTTTAGGTGTAAATTTAATTGCATTCTGTAAGAGATTTATAAATACGCTATAAATTTTATTTTTATCAAAATCTATAAATAGTTTATCATGAATATCTATAATTAATGTGTGTTTTCTTAATTTAATCAATCCCTCCATCTCTGCTATACTCTCTTTAATTAAATCATGTAGATTTTCCCGATTTAAATTTAATTCTATTAACTGCCTATCTAACATTATACATTCTATGAAATGATCTATAAGTAATTTCAGCTTATCTGCTCCTTTATCGATCTTCTTCAAAGATGATATTGTATCATTATCTAGATTTTTCCTAGTCTCTGTTAGTAAAAATTTAGAAAATCCCTTAATAGATATGAGAGGTGTTTTGAACTCATGTGAAAACCTTGTTAATAAATTTGATTTCATTTCTTCCATCTCTTTTCTTTCAGTAATATCTTGCACCCATAATCTTAGAGTCGCCAAAGATCCATCATCTTGATAATGAGGTAAGATTTTTCCTGATAACCAAATAATTCTCCCTTCTTTGTTAATTATTTTAAACTCTATATTTCTTTCATCAAATAATTTTTTAATATTATGAATATCTTCTGGATATACCGCTTTATAAAAAACTCCTTCATTTTTTAGTTCTTCTTGGGTATAACCAATAATCTCTAACAATCTAGGATTAATATAAATAACTCCTCCTTTTGTAGAATCAATCTCCAATAACCCCATTGAAGATGTTTCGATTAAATTCCGATATTTTTTTTCCGATTCTTTTAATTTTTGCTCGGCTTTCTTATGTTCGGTAATGTCTCTTAAGAATCCTTTATATCCGATTTTTTCTCCCTTAATATTGTATCTTAAATAATCAGAGGAATCAACAAATAATTTTTTCCCATTCTTTGTGATAATTTCATATTCACCTGAATTAAATCCTTTTCCTGCTTTATATAGGTTGTTAAACCCACTTAATACTTTCTTTCTAGTTTCTTCATCGTATAATTGACTATATTTCATATTCATTAAGTCTTCATTTGTATAACCAGTACACTCTCGTATTACGTTATTGCAATAAGTAAAATTACCTTTAAGATCAAGTTCAAAATAACCATCCTTAAGAATTTCTATTATATTCTTATATTTTTCTTCTAATTTTTTAATGGATTCTTCTAATTCTTTTATTTGTATAAGTAAATAATTGCTATCCCTTTCATATTCGTTCTTATTTTTTTCTAAATCTTGTTTAAAATGAATTTTTTTTTACCTCTTTAGATTCTAATTAAATAGGATTCATATGAATTTTTATAAAGAATCCAATTCATAACTAATATATTTAGATTTCCATGTTTTGAAAATCCAAGATTTTTCTCAGTGAAATTTAAGTAAGGAACTTGTAAAACAATTAAAACCATTTTTAATTATTAGAGTAATCATTTATCCTGCCTAACTCTATTTTTTTACTGCTTCAGCTAATTGTTATAAGCTACCCTATTTTGAGAACTTTTATTGTAATATCAAAACTTTGAGATAAATACGTTACCAGTTTCACTTATAAATATTTCCATTAAAGAGTAAAACAATGAGTAGAAGCTTTCTTTTCAACAAATTCAAATTATGGATAGTATAAAAAACCACGATTTTTTAATTTTGCTTGTCATTGACAAAAAAGTCAATCGAGGAAAAAGATATTATAATTTAAAGACTAGTAAATCTATAACTCATTTATCCAGGGGTAAAATCTTATTAAAGATTTTTATAAATAGAAGGGATAATTCAGAAAATATATAACTATACCATTTAGTAAATAATCGTTTCACCTTTGAAGACTGCTTCTCCTTTAAACTCTTGGCTTCTATTTTATTTTTATGATTCCGCTTATTTATTTTCATATTACTGTCTTTCTGTTAATCTATTGATCTTTAAAGGCGTTAAGGAATACAAAATCCTTTTAAAAGTTCTTCTATAATACTAATTTTTGCCTATTGCTTGTAGAAAGCTCAATTAAAGGATTAGACTTAGAAATAATTCTGATTTTTTATAGATTTACTGTGAGTATTTACAGATTATGTATAAATATGTGAAAAAGTATCTACTGTTTTTAAAACATCTGTAGCTAAATAATTCTGCTTAAACACCGAAGCAAAAAAAGCGCGATCTTCAGGGTTGAAGTAATTATAACCAAATTTTTTCCATTCAATACTAGAATGTAAGGGAGCAAAAAGAGTTATTTGATCTTTCACCAGATTCATTAATAATAAATTTCTTTCTTGTTTGGTTTTATTTGTCAACGTAGTTAATAAGATATCCTCATTAAAAGTGTCCCAAGTATCTTTAAATTGTAAACAAAACCTTTTAATGTCGATTTTATTTTCAACAATTAACCTTGCTAAAGCCATTATAGATGTCTCATAAGTACTCATCTTATTTTGATGAAATTGAGGGTTTGAAATAATTATGCTTGGTACAGACTTTGCTTCTTTTTGATTTTGAGACACATTATACTCTGGTAAAATTCTTAACTGGTTTAATCCAAGTATATTTCTAACATCTGCAATTTTTCCCCCTGTATCAAAGAACTGCTTATTAATAATATATACCATTAATTTTTGAGCATGAACATCACCAAAATATGGGTAATCTGAAGCATAGAGGAGATATTCAGACCAATCTCGATTATCTACACTCTTTTTGTTATTAGATTGAAACCATTTGCGAAAACTTTCAAAAAAATTCCCAGCACCCGCACCATGCAACATTGAAAGATCTCCATATGTGTTTGGCTGGACAATAGTATTGTATACTTCGTAATCATCAATGTTTCCTTGAGCAAAATGGGCAATTATCACTTTAAAATGAGGTAATAAATCAGGATATTTAGATTGAATTACATTTCTTGCAGATCTAATTAATTTTCCAATTTCTAAAATCGAACCCCGACCTCTTGTATCAAAAATAACTGGTAAGGAATAGCTAGCAGCTTCAATAAGAACATTTATTACCTTTTCAGAAGTCATTTTGTCAATATATCCCTCTGACCTAGGATGCAATTTTAAACCTCGAAGTCCTAGTGTCTCTCTTATATATTTCACTTCATTTACAGCTTTTTGTCCTTCCATTGGATCACAGCGACCATAACCAATTAATTTCATAGAAAATGGAAATCTAGTTGTAAAACGTGAAACATTTATGTTACTTGCTCTATACAATGCTTCTGGCATTTTCGCCCTAAAAATGTCTTGAAAGGGGAAACACACCCCCATATCTATGAAAGAATAAAATTTGGATTTCTCTTTTAAATCGGAAAATCTTTTTCCTAACTTTTCAAGCTCACTATAGAGCCTGATTGTAAAAGGAAAGGGTGTAAAAGACCACGAAATTTTTGTAAATTTTCCATCCATCGTAGTTGTAAAAGACTGTTCTCCAGTCTTTTCCCAATCACTTTTTATTCTACCTTGTACATTACCCCAAAAATCGAACGTCCCAACTCCTGGAGCTAAAGGGTTCATCATCGTTGCCCCATCTACATCTTGACCAAGATGAGAATGAGCATCAATTACAAGTAAATGTTCTACTCTTTTTTTTCCATCTTGTTCTATAGTACATGTTAACATTAATTTATCCTCCAGTTTTTAATAATGGTAACTAATCCCTCATTTCTTTTGGAAGGGTTAAAACACCTGTAAGTGGATTATTTAAAGGATCCTGGCAATATTGAATTGTAAAATATATCAAATCATATAAGATGCTTGGATCCTCTCCGTTTTTTAATTTGTAATCATAAAGTGAAAGCTGATATTCTGCCTCTGTTATTGGCGGTTCGGCATAGCTTACACTTCCAAATACGGACTGGAGCACTGGTTTTAAAAAGGGACTGTAGAGAAATCCTAACTCTTTCAATTCATCTTTTAAGTAGAAAAACATTCTCTGAACTGCTTGCATCATATAACGTATCGGTTGATCTTTTGGTCCTAAATATTGCACTGCAAATTCTGGATCATATTGAGCAAGCTTCTCGTGACTAATATTAGGAGCAGGCCTAAATAAAGAAATCAACCCCCTCTCAATTGCTCCTTGACGATTTATTGCAATTGTTTCACTACCCGCATCAGGCACCCAAACTCCTTTTTCTAGCAATTTTCTTGCTTTATAGCACATAGCTTGAATCAGCATTCCGACTCCGATACGGCGACAAATAGAAATCTGCGCATCACTAATTCTAACTTCGATTGTCCCCCAATCCGTTAGTGGGAACACATCTTGAAATCTTCCGTCTTCTAAACTTGCTTTCTGGACAGTTTGAAGAAAGAAATTAACAGAATTCTCACTAAGATCAGTTAAATAGGGAATATAATATTTTGGGTCATTCCCACTTAACATGGTAGTGTTATATTTTAAACGCAAAGATCTAGTGCAGTTTGGTGCAGTAATTCTTCTATTAATAATTTTTACCACATCAGTCGGTTTATTATTCAAAATCGGAGAATTACATGTAAGAGCAATAAGATGAGGTATAAAATTTCGAATCATACAATATGCTTGAATTTTCTCTAATTCTGAATTAAAAGTACCTAAGTGCGAATGGTCAGCCTGGGAGACTCCGCGCATGTATTCCTTCGTCGCTGGATTAATTGCAGAAGCGATGATGTGCAGATCCTTGGGTAGTGTGGTTTTAGCTAATAAAAACAGAGTACTCGCCCAGTATGCTAACTCTTCAACATAAACACATGGAGGTGTTACAAGTTCTAATATATACGTAATTGCTGTGACATTTCCATCTCTAGCAAAAGTATCTATATCAACAGAACTATCTCCTAAAGCGTAACGTATATCCATAGCATACCCTTTTTCAAGATCATCTCGTCCCCAAGGTCTAGCTAAAACTTTTTGTCTAATATAGTCAGGTACTGGTAAAAAATCACTTCTCCCTTCATATAATATGTCATCCATAATTTTAATGGCATCTTTTACAATTTCTTTCATTCGATAAACCATTTCTTCGCCGGGAGGATAATTACCATTGTCATCTGCTATTATTAATTCCATTTCGATACCATGTGTAAATGGTAAAGGTGTCCAATGTTCTGTATCAGCAAGCATTTCCGCCCATGGTCTTTCAGGGATATAAACCTCTCGATAATCTGACCCGAGAAATAATTTATCACCAGATCTATCTATGTTATTTCCCAATGAAACCGCTTGTGCTGCTGCTTTACCTTTTTTAGTATATAGCTGGGAAAAAGTATCTACTTTCTGTCCAGATTTTTGTTTCTTCTTTTTCTCTTTCTTTT
>Ga0114922_10001057_pt1 | contig 26212 bp, 23 predicted proteins | sample AartaG_FD_100975 | JGI IMG/M metagenome (GOLD analysis project Ga0114922, IMG submission 100975) | Deep subsurface microbial communities from Aarhus Bay to uncover new lineages of life (NeLLi) - Aarhus_00045 metaG | ecosystem: Environmental > Aquatic > Marine > Oceanic > Sediment | place... | reverse complement strand
TTTTCCCATTGCAGAATATTTTCAGGAAATAGTAAAATAACTGTGGAGCCAAATTGAAAACGGCCCATTTCTACGCCACGTTTCAGTTCAATATTTTGGTCCTTATAATCGTAAAATTGAATTGCTTTTTTTGTTGGCGGAGTTACTTCACCAGCCCAAACTGTGATAATGCTTGCAACTAGCATGGCGCCTACTAAAATCATCGCCATAGTTCCAAATTTGGTTTCAAATATAACTACTACTCTTTCGTTACGAGTATATATATTGGGAACATTGTTAACAGTTGACGGATTTACCGAGAATAATTTGCCTGGAATATGAGCCATGCTGATTAATTTACCATTACATGGCATATGGACTCGATGATAGTCTCTAGGCGATAGGTATAGATTAATAAAGCGGCCAGCAGTGAAAGTGAGGAAATAGTTTTCCATAGCATTGCTTAGTAAAGTTTTTACATTGAATTTATATCCTTTAGCTTGAATAAGTTGATCGTTTTCAATAATACCAATTTGGCTCACGTAACCATCTATCGGACAAATTATTTTATTTATATCTTTTGAGATTGGCCTTGTTTCAGGCTTTAGTGCGCGGGTAAAAAAGTCGTTGAAGCTTTTATATCGATGAGGATCGGTTTCTGCAAAATCTTTCATGTCGATTTGGTAATATTTAATAAACCAATCGATAATTAAATTTTTGAACCAGGTGCAGCGACATTTTGCCAATTGTGCAATTAAATGTGACAATATGCGGTGTGGTAGAAAATATTGTATTAATACTTTAAATTTCATATGGTTAATCTTTTTATAATTATTACACTTAGTGGCTAAAAATAAAAGCAATGAAAATATATTTAGTCGGTGGTGCGGTTCGTGATCGGTTATTGGGTTTACCGGTCAAGGAACGTGATTTTGTAGTAGTTGGTGCTACTCCGGAAGAAATGCTAAAACTGGGATATAAACCGGTAGGCAAAGATTTTCCGGTATTTCTACATCCCAAAACTTATGAGGAATATGCTTTAGCCCGTACCGAACGAAAAATTAGTAAAGGATATACCGGCTTTGAATTCTATGCAGATCCTAAGGTAACTTTAGAAGAAGATTTGAAGCGTCGCGATCTTACTATAAATGCGATTGCCGAAACATTAGATGGGAAATTAATTGACCCATTTAATGGCAAGCAAGACTTAGAAAATAAAGTTTTACGCCATGTCTCAGAAGCTTTCGCCGAAGATCCAGTAAGAATTTTACGGGTTGCAAGATTTGCCTCTCGCTTTGGAGATTTTACAATTCATCATACTACTATGCATCTGATGCGTAATATAGTTAAAGCTGGTGAAGTTAATGCTTTGGTAGCGGAACGAGTGTGGCAAGAATTATACCGTACTCTTGGGTTATCTTTTCCATGGCGATTCTTTGAAGTTTTAAAAGATTGTAAAGCATTGTCAATTTTGTTTCCTGAAATTGATAAATCATTTCCTCAAATAATTAAAGTTTTAAAGTCAGTAACATCATTAACTACAAAAGAATCTATACGTTTTGCAGCTTTGCTTAATTGCGTAGTTCAACAAGGAATTGAGAGTTTATGTGCGCGTGTCAAGGTACCGAGTACCTATCGAGATTTAGCGTTATTAGTGAATAAATATCAACATGATTTTCATAATGCATTAAAACTAAGTGCAGAGGAATTACTAATAGTATTAGAACATGCCGATGCTTTTCGAAGACCCAAAAGATTTGCGGATTTTTTATTAGCTTGCGAAGCTAACTTTACTGAGATTCCATCTCAGCAAATCGAAAAATTTCGAAAAGCTTATAAAATTGCTGCTCAAGTTTCGGTTAAACCAATATTAAATCGTGGCCTTGCTGGAGAAATGATAAATAAAGAATTACATCAACAACGAAAAGTAGCTATTGAGAAACAGGGCTAAGGCGGTCCATTAGTGCGTAACATAGTTTTTGGGTTCCTTGTTTTTTTAAAGCTGAAATTTTGAACATCGGTCCCTTCCATTTCAATTGTTTTATAATTTTCGAACTTCGTAACTCAACTTCTTGTTGTGATAGCATGTCTATTTTATTAAATACTAACCAGCGTTCTTTGTTAGCTAGTTCTGAGCTAAATTTTGCTAATTCTTCTATGATAGCTTTTGCAGCTATAATCGGATCACTGCCATTAATAGGTGTTATGTCGATAAGATGCAATAAAATGCTAGTACGTGACAGATGTTTTAAAAATCTAATACCTAGCCCTACTCCTTTACTTGCTCCTGGAACTAAACCTGGAATATCAGCAACTACAAAACTGCGGTGCTCTTCAACTCGAACTACTCCTAAGTTTGGTTGCAGAGTCGTAAAAGGGTAATCTGCTACTTTAGGGCGTGCTGCAGAAACGGCGCGAATAAAAGTTGATTTGCCAGCATTAGGCATACCTAATAAACCAACATCTGCTAAAACCTTTAGTTCTAGATGTAAATCACGTTTTTCTCCTGAAGTACCCTTAGTAGTTTTACGTGGCGCGCGATTAGTGCTAGTTTTAAAATGAATATTGCCAAGTCCATGTGTTCCTCCTTTTGCAACACAAAGTTTTTGTTCCGACTTAACTAAATCACCAATTAACTCGTTGGTATCAGCATTGAAAACAGTAGTTCCTATCGGAACTTCGATAATTAAATCTGTACCACTTTTACCAGTACGTTCACCGCCCATGCCGTTTTGACCACGTTGTGCTCGATATATACGATAATGTCTAAAATCAACTAGAGTATTAAGGTTTTTGTCAGCTATTAGATAAACACTGCCGCCGTCACCGCCATCGCCACCATCTGGACCGCCTTTGGGAATAAATTTTTCACGTCGAAAACTAAGGCATCCATCACCACCATCACCAGCTTCAACTCGAATTTTTGCCTCATCAACGAATCTCATTTTTCTTTTATTCTTGTTGTTGTTTTATCTCTGTATTTTTTTCAACATCCGCATCTTCAATATACGTGTCTTCCCCATCCTCAATTTTGCCATGTTTAATTAAAAATTCACGTCGTTGTAAATATGCATTACGTACAAGAATATAAGGATCGAATGCTTGATCTATCAATTCGTCTGCTGACAATAAATCAACTCGAAGTCTTAAAAAATCAACACTGAGTAATCCTAATCGTGCTTCCCAGGGATGGATATATGGATAAATAGTAAGGAATTGATAATCAATTAGTAATCCAACGCCATCCCTTATAGTGCTTGGGCCCAAAATGGGAATTACGAAGTAAGAAGAATTTTTTATTCCCCATCTAGCAAATGTCAAACCGAGATCCTGTTCGCGTCTTTTAAGTCGAAGATGAGTCGCGACATCGAATAATCCACCAACGCCAAGTGTAGTATTAAAAAAGAATCTCCAAGCGTCAGCTATTGCCCAACCTATTTTTAATTGTAAAAGATCGTTAGCAACAGTAGAGGTTTCGTCCAAATTATCAAAAAAATTGCTTACTCCAGTTTTAACCGGATTAGGCAAAATAGCATCATATATTTCGGCAACTGGTTTAATTGTTAATTTATCTATTCTTCTATTGAAATCGAACATGGCTCGATTGTAAGCTTCAAGCGGGTCTTGTGGGTCGGCTGGTTTTTTGGTTGCACAGCCGGCTATAATAATGATAACTATTATTAAAGTTGTTTTTACAATCCTATTTATGTTTAAAAATTTATGCATTTTTAAATCCATTTTATTCCAGATTATCATATAATAACATAGAAAGCGGGAATGACGCGATGACCTTTATTAAGGGTACCTCTCGAAATTAAAAAGATGTCATCCTCGCGAAAGCGAGGATCCAGGAAAGCCTTGTAAATCTGGATTCCCGCGTTCGCGGGAATGACGCAAAACTGCTTTTTAGCGTAAAAACTGAATTTTTAGAGGTGCTTTTAAAGATTAAAGTTTAATTTATAATACGAGGTGATGATTATGACAACTAAACAAACCGGTACCGATACGGTAAAACAAGGTTTAGCTCAAATGCTAAAAGGTGGTGTTATCATGGATGTGGTTAATCCGCAGCAAGCAAAAATAGCAGAAGATGCTGGTGCTTGTTCAGTAATGGCATTGGAACGTGTTCCAGCAGACATACGTGCGGCTGGAGGTGTAGCACGCATGGCCGATCCTGAAATTGTAGCTAAAATTATGGATGCAGTCAGTATTCCAGTCATGGCCAAGTGCCGAATTGGCCATATTACAGAAGCTCGCATATTGGAAGCTTTGGGAGTTGATTATATTGATGAGTCAGAAGTGCTCACTCCAGCGGATGAACTGTATCATATTAATAAGCGTGAATTTAAAGTGCCGTTTGTTTGTGGAGCACGTGATCTGGGTGAAGCATTACGCCGTATTGGAGAAGGTGCAGCGATGATTCGTACTAAAGGCGAGCCTGGTACCGGAAATATTGTTGAAGCAGTACGACATATGAGAAGAATATGGCGTGAAATCAATACCTTGAAAAACTTGCCCGACGACGAATTAATGGCAGAAGCTAAACACATCGGTGCCCCATATCAATTGTTAGTACAAACTAAACAGTTAGGTTGTCTTCCAGTAGTTAACTTTGCTGCAGGTGGTGTAGCAACTCCTGCGGATGCAGCATTAATGATGCAATTAGGTGCTGATGGCGTATTTGTTGGTTCCGGAATTTTTAAATCAGAGGATCCTGCGAAGCGTGCCAGCGCCATTGTTCAAGCAGTGACTCATTATAACGACCCTAAAATTCTTGCTGAAATTTCTCGTGGTCTTGGTATACCTATGTCCGGGATTGACATAAAGCAAATTCCGGAAGTAGAGCTTATGGCAACTCGAGGCAATTAGAATATGACAATAAAGGTTGGGGTCTTAGCTCTGCAAGGAGATTTTGCTGAACATATAACAATGTTAAGTAATCTCGGTGTAGAGGCTATAGAGGTACGCCTGCCAAAAGACTTAGCGTCTCTTCACGGTTTAATTATTCCTGGTGGTGAAAGTACAACTATTAGCCGTTTAATTAATCAGTGGAAATTATTCCAACCGATTTGTGAGCATGCAGCAAAAGGGATGGGTATTTGGGGAACTTGTGCCGGGGCTATTCTTCTCGCTGAACGCGGAGCTGATTTAGTGCAGCATAAGGGATTACAATTAATGGACATTACTATCCTACGCAATGTTTTTGGACGGCAAATTAATAGTTTTGTTATCGAATTGAATTTTCCGGCTATCGGAGAACAACCTTTTTCTGCTGTATTTATTAGAGCGCCTATCATTACAGAAGTTGGATCTAAAGCTAAGGCTTTAGTTTTTCTTGATGATGGGACTATTGTTGCGGCACAACAGGGTAAATTGTTGGCTACGTCATTTCATCCAGAATTAACCGATGATAATAGATTTCACAAGTATTTTTTGGAATTAATCACTCGAGTTAAGTAATAAATTTTAAATAATTGTCGCGATTGATTATTTCAAAATATGAATTTTTGTAAGTCTTTTGCCAGTCTGAAGGAGCCTTGACTTTAACAGGTTTCCATTTGATTTCGTAACCATACAAATTACCTTCGCGTTCCTCTACCCAATCAATCTCTTGTTGACTATAAGTTCGCCAAAAATAATTGTTAGCTATAATATTTTGGTACTCTTGTTTTTTGAGTCTCTCCATCAGTACATAATTCTCCCAAATTTGACCAATATCATTGCGCATGGAAATAGGATTGAATTGATTAACAATGGCATTACGAACTCCAACATCGTAAAAGTAGTAACGGGATTTTTTAGAAATTTCTTTTCTTAAATTACGGCTAAATCCTTGCACATTTATCAACACAAAAGTTTTTTCTAGCAGGTCTAAGTAACGTTCTACAGTCGCTTTATTAAGCCCCAATTGCTGTCCTAATTCTGTTAATGAAACTTCTTTGCCTATCTGAAACGCTAATAATTGTAATAATTGGATAATTTTTTTAGACTTACGAATACCTTCTAGTTCCAAAATATCTTTGTATAAATAAGAACTAACCAGTTCCCGTAAATAAATTTTCTTTTTATTATCATCTTTAGCCAAAATTATCTCTGGATAAGAACCATATATCAATCTACTTTCTAAATGAGCGCGAGTTTGTGCCAAGTTTTCTAATCGGCCTATTTCCGTTTGTGATAATGGAAACATTTTGAAAGATATTTTACGGCCAGTAAGTGGTTCTCCCAAATGTTGAGCCAGGTCAAATGCTGAAGAACCTGTCACAATAACCTTTACATTAGGACAATGATCTGCAATTAGTTTTAAGTTCAAACCAATTTTAGGAATTTTCTGTGCTTCATCGATTGCTAATAGTTTGTGGTCACCGATAAAAGATTTGAGTGTTGCAATAGATTGACTGGATAAATAATACTGAACGTCAATATCTTCTCCATCAACCAGTAAGTAATTCTTCTTCTGTTCTAACAATTTTGTAAGTAAAGTGGTTTTACCAACTTGTCGAGGTCCGTAGATAATTAAAACTTTATTACGGTCTTTTATTTTAAGTAAAATATCCAGTAAATATTGATGTATGTACATAATATAAAAACTCCTGTTGAAAGAACTATATTATATCATTTTTATACAAATTCGGCTATTATAATAGCCGAATTTGTATAAATTTGGCTGTTACGCATATAATCGTTGTTCACCGTTTCTAGCCACATTTTCAACACAGCGGCTGCAAAGTTGTGGATGATCAGAATTGCTACCAACGTCTTCGCGATGATGCCAACAACGAATGCATTTTTTATGTGGTGATGGTACTACTTTTAACTGCAATCCTTCGATTTCGGTTGTTATTGCATCTTTGTTACGTTTACTAATCGGTAATACTTTTGCTGATGAAGTAATAAATATAAAACGCAATTCATCACCAAGTAATTGTAATTTTTTTAGCAAATTATTATCGCAGTATAAAACTACATTGGCATCTAAGGCTGAACCGATTTTTCCCTCATTACGCTGCTTCTCCAATTCTTTATTAACTTCATCGCGAACACGCATTAATTCATGCCAGTAAGCTTGGTTCATCGGTTCGTCTTTAGCGAGTGGCACAAGATTTTCATACCAGGTGGTTAACAATATAGACTCAGCTTCCTTATCTTTCATATGTTGCCAAATTTCTTCCGCTGTAAAACTTAAAATTGGAGCTAGCCAACGTACCAAAGTGTGCAGAATGTGATACATGGCAGTTTGTGCAGAGCGACGTGGTAGCTTATCAGTTTGAGTTGTATATTGACGATCTTTGATAACGTCTAAATAAAAACTTCCCATTTCAATACTGCAAAAGTTATGGATCTTTTGGCATATGGTAAGAAACTGATATTGATCATAAGCTCGTTTAATTTCTTGTTGCAATATTCTTGCACTATCTACTGCCCAGCGATCTAATGCCAACATTTTGTCAGTTGGTACAGCATGTTTTTCAACATCGAAGTCATGTAAATTAGATAACAAAAATTTTGCTGTATTTCGTAAACGCCGGTATATATCACCAGCACGTTTTAAACTTTCATCTGAACAGAGGATATCACCACTGTAATCTGAACTAGCAACCCATAAGCGTAATATATCTGCTCCCATATCATTAATAAGCTTTTCAGGATCGATGACATTTCCAAAAGATTTTGACATCTTATGACCTTCTGCATCTAAAACATAACCATGAGTTAAAATGGTTTTGCAGGGGGCGTATCCATACATTGCTACCGCAGTTAATAACGCAGATTGAAACCAACCGCGATGTTGGTCTGAGCCCTCTAAGTATAATTCGGCTGGCATATGTAATTCTTTACGTTGCATTAGAATGCAACTATGAGTTACTCCAGAATCGAACCAGACATCTAAAGTGTCTGTAATTTTCTGATATTGATCAGCTTCATCTCCTAATAATTCCTTTACATCTGATTTAAACCAGACTTCGATGCCATGTTGTTCTATTAATTTGGCAACTTGTTCCATTAGTTCAAAAGTTTGTGGATGTAATTCTCCAGTTTGTTTATGAATAAAAAAAGTTATTGGTGTGCCGCAAAGGCGTTGTCTTGAAATACACCAGTCGGGACGTTGCTCTACCATTTTTTTTATTCTGATTTTACCCCAACTAGGTATCCAACTAATTTTTTCGATTTCTGTTAGAGTTTTTTTACGTAACCCATTTTTATCCATACTAATAAACCATTGCGGAGTTGCACGAAAAATTAGCGGTGTTTTATGGCGCCAGCAATGAGGATAACTATGTTGAATAGTTTCTAGATGGATTAAATTATTATGTTCTTGTAGAATTCTGATGATATGATCGTTAGCTTTGAAAACATATTCACCACCAAAGAATTGAGTGTCGGGCAGAAAACAACCATTACCATCAATCGGATTTTCAATCGCTAAATTGTAATGTGTGGCAACCAAATAATCTTCTAGACCATGCCCAGGAGCAATATGTACAGCACCAGTTCCGGTCTCAATGGTTACATGCTCGCCTAAAATAATTGGTACTATGCGATCTAAAAACGGATGTTGCAATAGTATGTTTTCCAGTTTCTCGCCCAAGCATGTAGCAACAATAGAATAATCGCTAATTTCATAACGCTCTATTACCGAATTTAATAAATCTTTAGCAATTAAAAGATATTCATTAGTAGTTTTAACTAATGTGTATTCAAATTTAGCATTTAAAGCTACCGCCTGATTAGCCGGAAGAGTCCAAGGCGTGGTGGTCCAAATAGGTATAACAATATCCGCATCTGTTTTAAAATTAACACCTAAGCGTTTGGTAAATGCGTCTTTGTCTATTACTTTAAAACGAACGTCAATAGCTGAAGTAGATTTGTCTTTATATTCTACTTCAGCTTCCGCTAATGCAGATCCGCAAGCCGTACACCAATGCACTGGTTTTTTACCGTGCACTATATGACCATTAGCAAATATTTTCGCTAAAGCTCGAACTACATCAGCCTCATACTTGAAATCCATAGTAAGATAAGGATTATTCCAATCTCCGATTACTGCTAAACGTTTAAATCCTTCACGTTGTAAATTTATTTGCTCACCAGCATAATTTCGGCAGGCTTTTAGAAATTCTTCTTTGGTTACTTTTTCACCAGCTTTACCGATTTTCTTCTCTACATTTATTTCTATGGGCAATCCATGACAATCCCAACCTGGTACATATGGAGAATCATAACCGCTAAGAATTCTTGATTTTACTACTATATCTTTAAGCACTTTATTTAGAGCAGTGCCCATGTGAATCTTTCCGTTTGCATATGGAGGGCCATCGTGCAAAATAAATTTGTCACGATTTTTTCCTTGTGCACAACGTTTTTTATATAGGTTAATATCTTGCCAATATTTTAAAGTAATTGGTTCACGTTGCGGGAGATTAGCCCGCATCGGAAAATCAGTTTTTGGTAGATTTAGTGTATCTTTATAGTCTTTCATATTGTTTAACTTGATTTACATCTTTCTCAATTTGCTGCTTTAATAAATCTAGTGAAGCAAATTTTATTTCATCTCGTAATTTTTTTACAAATTCCACTTCAATTCTTGTTCCGTAAATATCTTTATTAAAATCCAATAAATGTGCTTCTAATACATTTCGAGTTCCATTCGTTGTTGGTCTATTCCCTACATTAACTACACCGACCATTGGCCTTACATTTAATCCTTTTATTCGTGCAATGTAAACTCCGCGAATCGGTAATACTTTATGCTGGAGATAAATATTTGCTGTAGGAAATCCAATTCTGTGACCGAGCCGATTTCCATAAGCCACTCGTCCAGACATGCTATATGGCCTTCCTAGTAAGCACTCAGCAGTTTCTAAATCACCGATTGCTAACGCTTGACGAATATGTGAACTGCTTACTTTGGTATCATCGACCTGAACCAGTGCAATTTTTTTTGTTTCTATATATTTTTGAAGTATTGCATATCCACCAGTTCGATTGCTACCGAAAGTGAAATCATCACCAATGATAATATAGCGCACATTTAAGCTATCTAGCAAGACGTCTTTGACAAATTGTGCCGCAGTTAAGTTGGCTAACTTGGCATTAAACCGTAAACATAATACATAATCTATAGCAGAATTTTGCAGAATGACTAGTTTTTCTCGTAAGGTCATTAACCTTGGATTAGTATTTTCCTTCAAAAAATATTCCATAGGTAAAGGTTCGAACATAATTAATAATGATGGTAGATTCATGCTGATAGCCTGGGAGTGCAATCGTTCGAGAATTTTCTGATGCCCTAAGTGCATACCGTCGTAATTGCCAATACTAGCAACACAGCCATGCAATTGAGATTTAATAGCGTCAATACTACAAAATAATTTCATATATTTATGATAAATTTATTATCTGTTAATTAAATAGGATGAATTTTAAATGTATATTCGTAGTTTCTCAATAAGTCTGGAAATATCACGATATTCCCGCGAAAGCACTAAGCTTTAACTTGATGATTTAATCGGTTATTCTGCCGAGGATTTAATTCTGTCATTCCGGCCATGGATTGGCCGGAATCCAGCGACAAGGATGTTTATTATTTGACACCGTGCGCAGGCCATGGATCCCGCGGTCAAGCCGCGGGAAGACGAAAAGAGCTGCGGGAAGACGAAAAGAGCCGCGGGATGACAAGAGAGTTGTGATTATGACTTACTTATAAAGCTGCTTGTTTTCCTATAGTACACCCGAAGGACAATCGATCGTTTTTAAGAGTTACTTTAATTGTATCCCCAGGCACAAATTTGCTAGCCAAAATATCTTGCGCTAACGGATTCTCTAAATCCTGTTGGATAACACGTTTCAACGGTCTTGCGCCATAAACCGGATCATAGCCAACTTTTGCTAAAAAGTCTAAAGCTTCATTACTAACCTTTAAACTTAATTCACGATCTGCTAAACGTTTGCATAATTGCTCAATTTGAATATTAGCAATAATACGGATTTGTTGTTGAGTTAGAGAATGAAATACAACTGTTTCGTCGATGCGGTTAATAAATTCTGGACGGAAATTTTGTGTTACAGTTTCCATAACTGCAGCTTTGATTTTATCATAGCCCTCATCTGCTAATTCACGAATTAATTGTGATCCTAAATTAGAAGTCATAATAATTACAGTATTACGAAAATCTACTGTTCTGCCTTGGCCGTCAGTTAAACGCCCATCGTCTAATACTTGTAATAATATATTGAATACTTCGTTATGAGCTTTTTCTATTTCATCTAATAATATTACCGAATATGGCCGACGTCGTATTGCTTCAGTTAAATAACCGCCTTCTTCATAACCAACATAACCAGGTGGAGCTCCAATTAGGCGGGCTACTGAATGCTTTTCCATAAATTCCGACATATCGATACGCACCATAGCTTCTTCGGTATCAAATAGAAATTCAGCCAGAGCTTTACATAGTTCGGTTTTGCCTACTCCTGTTGGACCTAAAAATAGGAAAGAGCCAATTGGACGTTTTGGGTCGGCAAGCCCGGCTCGTGAACGGCGAATCGCATTAGCAACAACGGTAACTGCTTCATCCTGCCCAATTACCCGTTTATGCAATTGCTCCTCCATGCGCAATAATTTATCACGCTCACCTTCGAGCATTTTACTTACTGGAATGTGTGTCCATTTAGAAACTATTTCAGCAATTTCTTCACTGGTAACTTTATTGCGTAATAACTTGGTTTCTTTTTGCCCTACTTGATTTGCTGCTTGGAGTTGTTTCTCCAGTTCTGGAATTCGGCCGTACTGTAGTTCTGACATTTTGGTAAGATCTGAGGCGCGTTGCGCTGTTTCCAATTCCAGGCGAGCTTGGTCTAATTTTTCTTTGATGCGTTGCGTACTTTGCATAGCAGCTTTTTCAGCTTTCCAAACTTCTTCAAGGTCAGAATATTCTTTTTCTAATTGTTTAATTTGAGTTTGTAAATCTGCTAAACGTTTCTTTGAAACTTCATCAGTTTCTTTTTTCAGGGCTTCCCGTTCGATTTTCAGTTGTATTAAACGGCGTTCTAGCTTATCCATATCTTCGGGTTTCGAATCGGTTTCGATGCGGATTTTACTGGCTGCTTCATCAATTAAGTCAATTGCTTTGTCAGGCAATTGCCGGTCTGTAATATAGCGTTGTGATAGAGTTGCTGCTGCAACTATAGCCGGGTCAGTAATATTGACGCCATGATGCAACTCATAACGTCCTTTTAGGCCACGTAAAATAGCAATAGTATCTTCGACATCAGGTTCATTGATTAGTATTTTCTGAAATCTACGCTCCAGAGCTGCATCTTTTTCAATATATTTTCGATATTCATTTAATGTAGTAGCACCAATACAATGTAATTCGCCACGGGCTAAAGCAGGTTTTAGCATATTGCTAGCATCCATTGAACCTTCAGCTCTTCCAGCACCAACCATAGTATGCAACTCGTCAACGAATAGAATAATTTGCCCCTCTTGTTTTGCTAAATCCTTTAAAACATTTTTAAGGCGTTCTTCAAATTCACCTCGAAACTTGGTGCCGGCAATCAGGGCTCCCATATCTAAAGCTAACAATTTCTTATGGCGTAATCCTTCTGGTACTTCACGATTTATAATCCGCTGTGCCAAACCCTCAACGATAGCGGTTTTACCAACACCCGGTTCACCGATTAATACCGGATTGTTTTTAGTTCTCCGTTGTAACACTTGAATAGTACGACGAATTTCATCATCGCGCCCTATTACAGGATCAAGTTTTCCTTGTTCGGCTCTTTTAGTAATATCAATAGTATATTTTTCAAGTGCACCACGCTGTTCTTCGGAATATTGGTCGGAAACGTTTTGCCCTTCACGAATGTCATTTATAGCTTGTTCAATCGTCGCCTTTACAGCTCCTGCTTTTCTTAATGCACGGCCTAGTTCACCTTTATCTTCTATGGCAGACAATATAAATAATTCGCTAGAAATAAATTGGTCCTTACGTTGTTGAGCAAACTTATCAGTAATATTAAGTAGCTTATTGAGATCATTTGATATATGAATTTCTCCCTGAGTGCCTTCTACTTGTGGAAGGCTATCAAGCCCTTTTGAAAGTTCGGTTCGAAGCGTCGCGATATTAACGCCTGCTTTGGTTAATAAATGGTAAGCCGTGCCATTTTCCTGCTCGAGCAGGGCAATCATTAAATGTACCGGTTCAATGAATGAATTATCGTGTCCGATTGCTAATGACTGCGCATCAGCTATGGCAGTTTGAAAGTTGCTGGTCAGTTTATCAAATCGCATTTTTACTCTCAGTCAAATTAACACTAATTAATTTTAATGTCATTACAGTATATATTTGGTCTAAATCAAAATTTTCAAGCCCACCGTACTTTCCACTGTATTGTTGCATGACATAAGTTTCATTATCGTATTCGATCATGTTGATCCCTAAATTTATGGCGAAGCGATCTGCATTAGTTGGTATTGATTTCGATGTTAATACAGTGAGGCTTTTAGAATTATGCAAAACTCGTACCGGACTTTGTATCGAATCTTATGTTGTTTGTGGTAATGATGATATTAGCCAAGCGCTGAATGAGGCAATAAAACAGAGTGGAGTGAAGTCAAAGCTGGCTGTAGTTGGCTTACCGTACTCGGCGGTAATTAGTAAGAATATTCAATTAGATGCACGTCTAAATGAGGACGAGATAGAAAGTTACTTACTGATAAATATAAAGAAGTATACCGGTTTCGAAGTACCGAATATTTGTATGGATTTCGATATATTGGGACCAGTAAAAAATTCTCCTGATAAAGTCAATATTGAGATGATAGCAGCAAAGCGTGAGCAAGTAGCTGCAAAAACAGAGTTAATGCGTACGACTAATATGAAAATAAAATCGGTAGATGTGGAATTATTCGCTTTACATAGAGCAGTTTTGCAGCAATCCATTAAATATGATAGTGCCATTGCAGTGATTAATTTAAAAATGAAAAGTTTATTATTATCTGTTCTTGAACGGAAAAAAATACTTTATGCGAAAGAGGAAAATATTACTGATCATGGTATCGCTCAGCAAATTGGTAATGAATTACAATTATTTTTTGCCACAAATCCGTGTAAAGTAAATCAAATAATAGTATCTGGAGAAAATGCCGATTGTGTTAATTTATTAGAGAATATTTCGCTTCAAACTGGTATTCCCACGTGCACAGCAGATCCTTTTATTGATATGGAAATTTCTGAACATGTTGATGCGGCAGTATTGCGTAAAGTTGCTCATAATATGGTGATTAGTTGCGGGCTTGCTTTGTGGCAGTTTAGTAAATGATTAATTTATTGCCCTGGCGTGATGACCTGCGCAAAAAGCGCAAGCAACAATTTTTTATTATTCTATTTGCAAGTGCATTATTAGCCATAACTATCGTTTTAATATGGTGTGTAATTCTGAAATACAAAATTAAGCAACAGAAAATTGAAATGATCCATATGAATCAGCAGATTCATGCTTTGAATTACAAATATCTACAAGTAACAAAATTGCAGCAAGAGAAACAGAATTTGTTTAAACGGACAAAAGATATTCAAACTTTGCAAGATAAAAATAAACAAAATATTTCCTTATTTAAAGAGTTGGCAGAAATTGTTCCAAGCGGTGTTTACTTAACGGAATTTACCAAGGAAGGCAATAAAATAATTTTAATCGGTGAGGCCAGATTACACACCGATATAGTAGCATTAGTTGAAAATGTTAATCAATCTGAGTGGCTGGCAAAACCTACTTTACAGGAAGTGAAATTACACAACAGTGATAAAAATAAGTTTATATTGAAATGTCTACTAAATTTGTAAAAGTTATTACGATCTTTTTAATTCCATTATTAGTGTTTTTAATCGGATACAATTTTTTTATAAAAAATTTGCAATATGAATTAGTTATTGCGAAACAGAATAAAGAAACATTGAATAGAAATTTAATAAAGAAACAAACTCAAATAAATAATTTAGCGATTTATCAGCAGCAAATATCGAAATTAAATGATGCTTATGCAATGTATGAGAAGCAATTAAATTTAAGTATTACAGAACCATTGCTGTTAGATCAGCTGGCAAAGATTGGAAAACTGAACAATGTGACATTGAAAACAATACAACCATTGCCAGTAAAGCATAAAGATTGGTTAATCCTGCATCCTGTGCAACTAGTTGTAGTTGGCAATTATCATCAACTTAGCCACATTATAACTACTTTGATAAACAACTTTTACTTTGTTGATTTTCCTAATATTAAATTAGTGAAATTGAAGGACGAACAGAATAATTTAGTTATGCAAGCTCTTTGCATTATTTATAGTAAAAATTAAATGCGTAGATTATTGATAATTTTTATTTTAATGTTAGTTTGTACAAAAACCATTACTGCTACACGTGATCCGTTTCAAGAATCGTCATTACAGAATAGCGATAACATTACAAATTCAGCCACAGCTTTATCTAATGTTTTAATTCCAATTCATTATGGTAAAGCTGAAGATGTAGGAAGATTACTAACAGCAAAGGGCGGCAGTTTTTTGTCACCTGAAGGTAACATTAATGTCGATAAACGTACTAATTCTATATGGATAGAAGATGAAAGAGATAGAATAAATAAAATTCGCCGCTTTATAAAAAATATTGATATACCTGTTAAACAAGTATTGATAGAAGCACGTGTAGTTAATATTGATGAGAATTTTACCCGAGAGCTGGGTTTAGAGTTTGGTACTACAAAGGAAACGGGGAACAAAACTATCGGTGGTTTAACTATGGATTTGCCATATGTTTCTACGGATGTTGGCCATTTTAGTTTTACTATTGCCAAATTAAATAGTGATACATTATTAGATATGGAACTATCAGCATTGGAGAGTGAAGGGCATGGAAAAGTTATTTCTAGGCCAAAATTAATCACTCTCGATCGTGAGCCTGCTTATATTGATTCTGGAGAAAGTATTCCATATCAAGAGAGAACTTCGCAGGGTAATACTAATATAGCATTTAAAAAAGCAGTGTTGGCCTTAAAAGTTACTCCAATAATTGTTTCCCAAAATAAAGTGTTACTCCATATCAGTGTTAATCAAGACAAGATTAGTATTTTGAATGTTCAGGGAGTTCCTGCAATTGATACGCAAGAGATTAAAACCCAAGTTTTAGTAAATAATAAACAAACTGTAGTATTAGGCGGCATTTATGAGCAAAATAATGATAATCTGATGACTAGGGTACCGGTTTTAAGTTCTATACCAATCGTTGGTTTGTTATTTCGTCATAAAAAAAGCGAGATCAAGCGTAAGGAATTATTAATTTTTATTACTCCGCAAATTATTTATTAAATCTGAGGAGAAGGACTAATTCCCTCTTCAACATCGGATATTCTTTGATATCCTCTTGTTAAGCATTTAAACGTTTCACGAATTCCACGCACAGCTAAATTACAACTAAATGCTCCTACGCATGCTCCGCATAAACATAATCCAGATGCTGCTAGTATCCAAATTAAAGTCGCTTCAGCAGAATTATCATTAAAAGAAAAAAGGTTACTAGATTGAAACCCTACGTATCCTCCTAATGCTGCACCTCCTGCGGCGCTTATCAAATCAGCTGGCTTACGTCCAAATAACGTGAAACAAGCTCGTTCGAAAGGATTTTCGTTCGTAGGATTACTTTGATCATTTGGCATAATTATTACTCCTCTAATTTAATTTACTCTATAAATTTTATCGTACGATAAATTAAATTATAACCTATCTCTATTAACAGAAGCTTAAGGGCATCTCTAGAAATCAGTTTGTAAGCTAAAAAGCCATTTTTCGTCATCCCGCAATTCTCTTGTCATCCCGCAACTCTTTTCGTCTTCCCGCGGCTTGACCGCGGGATCCATTTTTTTTATTTCTAGAGATGCTTTTAAAGATATTTAAAAAATTCATAAAGGTGTTAAGTTATTCTTAGTATTTATTCGTAAATTTAGCTAATTTTTACGTGATAACATACAATGTTGGTATTTCGTCTTGAAAGTCAATATAATTTGAAATCTAAAAGTTGCGTTTAATCATGGAATATTTTTAGGTTTGTGAGGCAAATTATTATGCCGGGCAGAATATCATTTTTAGTCCTATTTCTAATATTTTACACCCAGGTAGCATTACCTGTAACAATTCCCACTTATGATATGAAAACCTATGATCGTGAAATTGATTCTCTTTATCACTCTATTAAAGCGAATCACAGTAACGATATTAAGCAAAGAATAATTGCAGATAGCAAGTATTTTCTTGGCCGACCTTACTTGTTTGAACCTTTGGGAGAGGGGAAAGATGGGCAATTTGATCAGGGTCCTTTATATCGTACCGATATATTTGACTGTGTTACTTTTGTCGATACGGTTATTGGTTTAGTTGAGTCTAACAATCTTGATCAATTCAAACACAATATAATTAAAATACGTTATCAGAATGCAAAAATTTCTTTTTTCGAACGTAGCCACAATTTTATTGTTATCGATTGGAATCCGGAAAATGAGCACAATGGATATATAAAAGATCTTACCTACAAGATAATCGCAAAATCAGGTCAACCTATAGCTGAAATTGCGAGCACTGTGATTAATGAACCAAATTGGTATAGATTAAGGAAATCGGATGATATAAAGTTGCTAAAAAATAGCACGCGAGAGAAGGAGCAATATCTACTTAAACAAATACAAGCAAATGCTGATTTAGTACAGCAACAAAAAAGTGTTATTTTGTATTTGCCATTGAGCAAGTTGTTTACAATTAGCGGTAAACCTAATATGGATATATTTAATCAAATACCTTCTGGTTCGGTAATTGAAATTATTAGGCCAAATTGGCCTACTAAAAATTGGTATGGAACTAATCTCAACGTCTCGCATTTAGGCATAGCAATACGAGATAAAAATAATCAACTGATATTTCGTAACGCTTCATCTATTGCTGATAAAGTAATAGATATTCCGTTAATAACCTATTTAAGAAAATATCTGAATAGTAAAACGGTGAAGGGTATCCATGTAGAAGAAATCGTTTGGCCGGCAGACTCGCGAAAGCGAGGATCTTTGGTGTAAGAACAGGCATGCCTGTTCCTATGTCCTGGATCCCCGGTCAAGCCGCGGGATGACAAGTAGGGTTGCAGGATGACGAAAGGGGCGCGGGATGACGAGAAGAGTTGTGGGAAGACAAAAGGAGTTGCAGGATGACAAGAGAATTGCGGGAATGACGAAAAACCGCTTTTTAGCGTACCAACTGAATTTCTAGAGATACTCTTCAAAATTATTTAATATCAAAACATCATTATGTTGTGTTAGCGGATTGTATGTGCAGTATTTGGCCTTATCATAATCGATAAATCTGTATGGTAGATCTTCGTCGCGGCCTTTTGGAATGCCGAGGCGGGTGGTCTGGATTATTTTTTGTGGTCGATAGCCAACGTCATCGATGTAAAATTTTTTGGAGTCAAATTGTTTAGCATTCCATCTTTTTACTGTTAAGCCTAATGATTTACATAATAGAGTTTGCCCGGCACATAATTTTTCTAGTTTACGTGGAATATTGGAATTCTGTGTAGGATTTAGTTGCTGCATCACAGCAAGCATATTTCTTGGAGTATTAGCATCGATAAAAAGTACCGCAGATTTAATCAATACTGCGTTACCTTCACCTTGGACACTAATATTTAGAGAATCCTTGCCCCGAGCATAGTACATATAAATGGTGCCAGGAGGCATAAACAGGGCTCTGCGTTTTTCAGTATAACCAAGGGAACCGTGGCTGGCTTTGTCGTTGGTATAGTATGCTTCGGTTTCAATAATAGTTGCTGATAACCAAATGTTGTTATGTTTTACTCGGATGACTTTGCCCAGTAATTGCTTAGCAACTTTTATTGCATTCTGGTCAAAGAAATTTGTAGGCAGTATCATTTATTCTATTTCGCATGCCCCGGCAACACATGCTAATTCATGTTTTGCTTCAGTTTCATCAGTGCGTTCGTAACTTACTATTTGGGAGAAATCAATATTCTTTAAACGTTTGGTTAATTCACGGTAATGAGCTTCGTCTATTTCTTCATAAGGTGCAAGTCGATATACGTATTCGCTACGTGGTAAAAAGGAAAGCCCGCCTACAATGTTCCAGTTTTTGTATACCCAATCAACTACATCGATCCACTCGTTTTCACTAACCGATACAGTTACTGATGGATTATGTTCGGTAAAATTGGTTTTTACATTTTTCCAATGTTCAAGTTGGTCAAAAGCATTAAGATCATTTTTATAGGTTGCTCCTCTTGGAGCTTTAACCGGAAATTCGAGAACAAATGTAGTGGCTCTATCTTCCGTTTGGCCAACTTCTGGATAGTAAGGTACCCCTTGATCTTTAAGCATTTTGAATAATGTATCTGAAGCAGAAATGCGAATTCGACGAATATAGTAAGGAGCATAGCGGGGATGCATGCCAGATGCACAATCAACGACTAAAGATACAGTGCCAGAAGGTTTTACACAGGTTATAGCAGCAGCAGGATTGATAGCAAATCTTTTTGCATAAGCTCTATTGATAACAATAGCTCTTTGCTTTAGTTTCTGTAATACATGTGAGTTACGGATCGCTTTTGAATCCCATTGGCCAGTAATTGAAACCCCAAGCAGCCGCTCTTGTTGACAATTATCATGCCATTCTTTGGATAAATAAGGAAATTTGATTAATGTGGCTTGATAGGTTCCCAATATAGTCGCTAAACGGATCTTTCGTAGTAGAGATTCCTCATTATCTTCAGCACGGGCGACTATCTCGGTAAGATTACAGAAACTCTTTGAACGCAGAATAATCTCTCCGCACGGATTAGTGCCTATAATGCCGGTCACGGTGCCGCCATGAATATATCCTTTTTCTTTCAAAAGTTTCAAACGCCGTTGCGGTAACGTTTCAACTAAACCGCTACGATTAAAAATACCACGTTCTCCAGAACCACTTTTCATCAAAGCAATCCATTCTTCCATCAGTTCTTTATTAGTTGGTTTGGTAACGTAAACGGCAGAATTATTGGCCATGTGGCGTTGCGGATCAGTATAATAAAAGGGTCCTTTTTTGGCATCGCGTAAATCCGCATCGTCTAAATCGGATAATGAGATCATTGCACTACGGCGAACACCACCTGAGACGACAACTTCACCGATTTTACAAAGAATGTCATGAGCATCAAGATTAGTTAAACGTCGCCCTTGTCTGCGCAAAATTCTTTCTCGAGTGAAATCAAGTAGAGCACGTAATGGTTCTGGACCAGAACTTTTGCCGCCCATAGTTTTTAAACGAGCACCGGCAGGACGCAATTTTGAGTAGTCAAACTTAATATCTTTACCATTGAACCAGGTTTTCATACCCAAAACTAATGAGTCGCACCAGCCTTCTTTACTATCTGGAATAACGCGAGTAGACAATACATCTCCAGTTTGCCTTTTAATTATTGGCAAGGTTTGAATGTTAGCACTTTCCACTGAAAAACCTACTCCAGTTCCACACATGGAGATATACATTACTTCACCAAAGTCTTGTAGTAAGGACGGTGCTATGTAAGAACAATTATATGCGCACACGTTGGTAGCTCGAGCGGCGGAATCGGCAAATTGCATCAAACGCATCGATGGCATAACTTCCTGATTAAGAATAGCTTCTCTAAGTTCGTTATATTCATTATCAGTTAATTTATCACCTAAATTTTCGCGCATAAAATTTATATACCTGTTTACAGTTTCAATCCATGTTTCACGTCTTTGTTCTTTTTCAATCCAGCGCGAGTAAGTACGTAAATAAACAAACTCACTAAGAGCATTGCGAAAATATTTTTTACTTTCAGCTGCAAGTTTTTTAACATGTTCTGGTACTGGAATTTTGCGGCGACGGAATTCAGCACGTTTTTCACGATACAGAATATATGCTTTAGCAGTTTTTACGTACTTGTCTAAGATTAATTCTTTTTCAACTGCATCTTGAATACCTTCAACAGTGGGGATGAAAGTTTTGTGGCGTTTACGAATTTGGTTGAGTTCATTGACTACTTTATTACTGATTAACCGAGCTTCTTTACGTGACCCCTCACCAGTTGCTCGCATTGCTTTATGTATAGCATTAGTAATTCGTTTAGCATCGAAAGGGACAACAGAATTATCACGTTTTTGTACTTTATCAAGCGATATTTTCATTTTTGTATATCCTTAAATATTTTCTGTGAATCGTGCAGCGACAAATAACCAGTCACTTAATCTATTTAAATAAGGTATCAATGCATTATCTATAGCATCGGTTTTAGCAAGTTGCACGATTACTCTTTCGGTACGGCGGCAAACAGTACGGGCAATATGTAAGTGTGCAGAGATTTTATTACCACCAGGTAATATGAATTTATTTAATGTAGGTAGAGCAGAATTCATTTCGTCTATTTCTTGTTCTAAATTTTCCACATTCGAAATTGTAATTATTTCTTGTACAGAGGCAAGAGCTAATTGTGCATTTATTTTAACTAATTTATTTTGAATACGCAGCAAACGTTGTTGTAAGATGTTTAGTTTAGCAAATTCCTTACTGTACACTAAAGCTAGTCCAACAAATGCGTTTAATTCATCAATACAACCACAGGCATTAATTCGAGGAGAATCTTTAGATATACGTCTACCGTCACATAATTGCGTAGTTCCTTGGTCGCCAGTTTTTGTATAAATTTTGTTCAAGAATCAATCTGCCTTTTTTCTGACAATCATTCCTCTGTTGTTAATAAATCAGTATTTACTACCCAATGAGGTTTTCTTAATGCATAAATCAACAGCCCTAATCCTATTAATATCACAATTCCTATAACCAGTAATATTTCTCTAAGCAAAATGTTACCTATTTCAAGCTGTTCCGGAGGAACAAAGCTCATAACTATTCCTAATATAACGCTTATTAAACCAAGACTTGCTACTATCCACATGCCTATAATTCCACCAGGAACTTTATAGGTTCTTTTAACATAAGGTCGTTTATAACGTAATACGATACCAGAGATGAAAAGTAATACATACATCATCAAGTACAGAACAGCTACTATCTCCATAATTAACCAATAAGCGCTACTCACAGTTGGCGTAGATAAGAACAACAAAGTTATAATTGTAAAAACGATACCTTGGAAAATAAACATATTTATCGGCATGCCATGTTTATTTACTTTAGTTAATATGGGTGGTATCTCTCCCCCGGTAGCGGAACCAAAAAAACCTTTACTAGGACCAATTATACTAGAATTCAGTGCAGCTATTGATCCTGCAACAATTAAAATAGCCAAAATTGGTACCGCCCAAGCCATATGAAATCTAGTAAAAAATACCGTAAATGCTTGCATAATACCTGCGACGAGACTAAGTTGTTGTTGTGGAATTACTATTGCAATTGATAAGGCACCGAAACCAACACATGAAATTAATACTACCGCTAGAAAAATGCCTTTGGAATAATTTTTTTGTGTATCCTTTACATCTAGGGCATGTGCTCCCGAAATTTCCATACCGGCAAATGCGAATAATAAACCTACCAGAAAAGCCAAATGAGGCATATTTATTTGCTTGATATCAGGGAAAAATGTTTTCATTGATAATACCGTTTGCGATGTTTCTCCCATAAGTAACCATGTAAATCCTAATATCAGAATGAGGATTACGGGGATAAATACTGCTGTGAATGCTCCGAAAGTATTAATCCAGCCTGCAGTTTTCATACCTGTGAAACTAATGAAAGTTGCAACCCAGAAGGAAATTAAAATAAATGATATTAAAAAATATTTATTATTTGCCAGTTGCGGCATGAATACATATGCAAAAGTAGCGGCTACAAATGAAAGAAAAGCAGGCAGGCTCACTACGTTGGACAGGAATTGTAACCAAATGGCTAAAAACCCCCAGTAACCGCCTAAAGCTTCTTTTACCCATACATATACGCCACCTCTTCCTGGCCATGCAGTAGCAAGTTCCGCAGAAACTAAAGCTGACGGTACTAGAAACATTAGGGCCGCTAAAATGTAGTAAAAAATACAACTGAAACCATATTCAGCTAAAGTCGGGAGAGCGCGAACGCTGGCAACATAAGCTACAGTTATCATAGCTAATTGAAACGCGGATATTTTGTTTTGATTATTCATTATTAATTATTTTCTACGCCAGCAGATCCAAGCATATAATGGAACGCTGGTAAAAATTAGAGTTAGATTATAATAGATTACTTGCACTCCAGCACCAAAAATCGCCCAATATGCGTAAAGTGCTGCTAATATAGCAATGATAAGATGTATTTTTTCTTTTATAGTATTTCTTTGTTGTTTTAAAACAATAACTTCAGCAATTGCAGTATAAAAATATAAAATCAAGGCAGCGAAAGTTGCGATTAGAATAAGCATATGAAACCGTTGTACTAATAGTGTGTTGCTCGTCAGTAAAAGCAATATGCTTGTAAGAATAGAAGTAATAATGAGGCCAACTGCTGGTACATTGGCTTGATTACGTTTTGCAAATACCCTAGGAAATAAATTATCTTCACTAGCCGCCATTGGCACCTGACCTTGTAATAGAATCCAACCGTTTAAGCAACCAAAGCATGAAACGGCAGCACCAGCAGCAATTAGCCATTTACCCCAAGGTCCAAAAATAATCTCGGCTGCTGCTGCAAATGGAGAAGTGGATTTTGCTAAAAGGCTTGCTGGGATCATTCCCATAATTATGGTGCAACTGGATATATAGATGATAGCAGCGATCAAAGTTCCAAATAAAGTTGCAAGCGGTATATTTCTTTTTGGATTATCTATATATCTAGAGGTTACGGTCGCTGATTCCACACCAAGAAATGACCATAATGTTAATGTTGCAGCATTTGATAAAGCTGAAAAATTCGATTGCTGTGAAACGTTAAAACTTTGTGTTAAATATTCAGGATGAAAATATAAACCACCTAGTAATATAACGAGTACGATTGGAATATATTTTACTACGGTAATAATTATCTGCACTATGCCTGCTGAATGAACTCCTCTTATATTGACAAGAGTTAATAACCAAATAGTACTGATTGCTACCGTACTAGCAACGATAGGTTGGTGTAACATTGGCCAGAACACAGCTAAGTAACCTACCATTGCTACAGCAATAGCAGCATTTCCGACCCATAAATAGATCCAATAGCTATAGGCTGTTTGAAAGCCGATGAAATTACCGAACGCTGCTTGTGTGTAAGCATATGGGCCACCAATTTTGGGGATTAATAGACTCATTTTAGAAAAAACTGTAGCAAGCAAAAAAGCACCGCATGCGGTAAGACACCATGACAATATGCTTATACTGCCAATATGGGCTAGGCTTGATGGGAGCAGAAAAATGCCGGAGCCAACCATGTTACCTGCTACAAGAGCGACCAGCATCCCTAGGCCTAATTTTTTATGTGCCTTTTCAGTCATATTAGTTATTCATTAATGAGATTTAGCATGTTACGATTAATTTTGTCTTGCATAAAGTGATAATTTCATGTATTCTTTAATTTTAATGAATAGATTGATAGTATCTCTGGATATAGATAACCTCGATAAGTCTATTGAGTTAATAGACATTCTTTCCCCTAAAATCGAAATCTTTAAAGTTGGTATCGCTCCGTTTACTAGTTTCGGTAATCAATTATTAGACAAATTACGATCTTTAAACAAGAAAGTTTTTTTGGATCTTAAATTTCACGATATTCCCAACACTGTAAAAAATGCTACTAAGGCAGCAGCACAGAAAGGCGTGTACATGATGAATTTTCATTGTCTTGGCGGATTGCGTATGCTACAAGCTGCGGTTGCAGGGGTAAAAGAAGCAAATGTGCAAGAGATACCGTTATTACTTGGAGTAACTATTTTAACTAGTATGACTACTGAAGAGATGCAAAATGTGGGGTTGGGCACCACAATGCAAGATGAAGTAATTGCTTTAGCTAAGCTTGCTCAAGATGCAGGTTTAAGTGGTGTAGTTGCGTCACCCAAAGAGGTGAAAATTATCAAAGAAAAAATAGGACGGGATTTTATTGTAGTTACACCTGGAATTAGATTTACGGAAACAGCGGTTAGCACGGATGATCAGCGAAGAACTTTAACAGCAAAGCAAGCCATCGCAGAAGGTGCTGATTATATTGTAGTGGGAAGGCCAATTATTCAAGCAGACGACCCTCTAGCTGCAGCCGATAAAATTATTGCAGAAATTGAATATGCTGAGAGAAATTATGAGTAAAAAGCATGCTTTAAAATGGACCAAGCGACACTTATTAGGCATTGAACAATTAAACACTGAAGAAATTAACTTGATTTTAAATCAAGCGGCCATCTTTAAAGAAATATTAACCAGACCAATTCCAAAAATGCCAATTTTACATGGTTTAACAGTAGTGCATTTATTTTGTGAACCTTCGACAAGAACTAGAATGTCGTTCGAATTAGCAGCAAAAAGAATCGGAGCTGATACTCTAAATTTTACAGCTACATCTTCAAGTTTCTTAAAGGGGGAAACTTTAAAGGATACCGCACGCAATATTGAGGCAATGCGTGCTGAGATAATTGTTATGCGGCATAGTTGTGCAGGAGCCCCACATTTTCTAGCCAAACACGTTAATGCTTCAGTTATCAATGCTGGGGATGGATTTCATGAACATCCTACTCAGGCTTTACTAGATGCATTTACGATTCAGGAAAAATTGCGACGCATTAACGGATTAAATGTGAGTATAGTGGGCGATATTGCACACTCACGAGTAGCTCTTAGTAATATTTTCCTATTAACAAAATTGGGCGCTAAAGTCACTGTGTGTGGGCCAAAAACATTGATACCAGCTCAAATAGAAAAACTTGGTGTAAAGGTAACTTATGATATTAAAGAAGCTTTACATGATGCTGATGTAATAAATGTGCTTAGAATACAATTAGAACGACAAATACGAATCTCTTTTCCAAGTGCAAGAGAGTATACACAATGTTTTGGTATAAATACTGCGTTATTGAAAAAATACGCTAAAAGAGATGTCATTATCATGCATCCAGGACCAATTAATAGAGAATTGGAATTAAGTAGTAACGTAGCAGATGGAAAACATTCTGTTATTCTGCAGCAAGTAATTAATGGTGTAGCGATCAGAATGGCA
>Ga0114922_10001056_pt1 | contig 26232 bp, 22 predicted proteins | sample AartaG_FD_100975 | JGI IMG/M metagenome (GOLD analysis project Ga0114922, IMG submission 100975) | Deep subsurface microbial communities from Aarhus Bay to uncover new lineages of life (NeLLi) - Aarhus_00045 metaG | ecosystem: Environmental > Aquatic > Marine > Oceanic > Sediment | place... | reverse complement strand
GGATGATTTTACCGTCGGAAACATCACCGCGCGGCCGGGTGAGGCCGCCTCGGGAATCATATCGATCCCAGCCGCTGACGACCCTGGGGCGGAGCTTCCCATCACCATCGTCCACGGAGCCAAGCCGGGACCGGTACTCGCTTTGGTGGCGGGGAATCACGGCTACGAGTACCCACCGATTCTTGCTTTGCTTCGACTTCGCAAGTCGTTGAACCCCAAGAATTTGAGCGGAACGGTCATCATGGTACACGTGGCCAACATGCCCTCCTTCCTGAAACGAACCATATACTACAATCCCCATGATTGGGTGAACCTGAACCGCGCCTTCCCTGGCAAAAAGGACGGCACCATGTGCGAGCGCATCGCCCATCAAATTACCAAGGAAGTCATCGACAATTGCGATTATCTCATCGACAATCACTGTGGTGATGGAAACGAAGATCTGATGCCCTACTTGTACTGCCCGAGAACCGGCGACACCGAGCTCGATAAAAAAACACGTGCTCTTGCTGTTAACTATGGACTGAAGGTAATTATCGATGACAGGACAAGACCAAGTGACAAAAATGCTTCGGTCTATTGTGGAAACACAGCACTAACGAGAGGAAAGCCCGCGATTACCATCGAGTCGGGAAAACTCGGCAGAACAGATGAAGAGGATGTCGTACGAATCGTTGAATGCACGTACAATACAATGAAGCATCTTAAAATGATAGACGGAAAACCTGATATCAAATTCGAACCGGTCTGGGTAAAGGAGTATACGATCATTCGCGCCGAATACGATGGTCTCTTTTATCCCCTGATACACCGGGGCCATCATGTGCAAAAAAATGAACTGGTAGGATATCTCACCGATTTCTTCGGAAATACGATCCAGGAAGTTAAGGCCCCTTATGATGGTATGGTTCTTTATATTATTGCAACCCCTCCGATGAGTAAGGGTGAGCCCATGACTTCTATTGCGAGATTCTAATTTAGATTAATTCTGTTGATAATTCTCGCCCCTCGATTTGGGTTATTTAAACCATAAAAATATTCTTTGGAATACCGAAGGCTTCATCCGCTCGATACATCTATTCACTTTTCAATTAAACCTTGATTTTTATCCAAAAAGTATATACCTTGATATATGACAAATTAAGGAGTAAAACAATGAAAACAGCAAAGCTGTTCAAGAATGGCAGAAGCCAGGCCGTACGGCTTCCTAAAGACTATCGTTTTCCGGGAACGGATGTGTTCATTAAAAAATTTGAAAACATTGTGATCCTATTTCAGAAAGATAATCCATGGGCTTCGTTGATTGACAGCCTGGAAAAGTTTTCCGAAGACTATATGGAAGACAGAGCACAGCCAGAACAACAGACACGTGAGTCGTTATCATGAAATACATGCTCGACACAAACATCTGTATTTACATTATTAAACGAAAACCTGTTAAAGTCATTAAATATATAAAAAAAATACCAATCTCAAATATTGGCATCTCCTCTATCACATTAGCTGAATTGGAATATGGCGTTGAAAAAAGCCAACGAAAGGTACAAAATAAGATCGCTCTGGTTCAATTTATTACACCTCTTGAAATCGCTCCATACGATGATCTTGCCGCGAAACATTACGGTGAGATAAGATGTTCACTGGAAAAACAAGGCCGAATTATTGGATCCCTGGATCTCCTAATTGCTGCACATGCCCTCTCAATAAATGCTAAATTGGTCACCAATAATGAAAAAGAATTCAGTAGGATTCCTGGATTAAAAATTGAAAATTGGATTTAAAAGACACACTCAAACTTTTTACTTCTCACAACATAAGAATTACTCGTAGCGTAAAGATACTACCGGATTGGCACTTGCCGCTCGGATGGCCTTATAGCTCACGGACAACACAGCAATAACCAGTACGAGTAGTCCAACCAATAAAAAAATTAACCAATCAATATCAATATGGAACACATAATTCTGAAGCCATTTATTCATAGCATACCAGCCTATCGGAATAGATATTCCATTTGCCAGTAGCACCCATTTATTTAAATCTCTGGTAAGTAAGAATACGATCCCGAAAACAGATGAACCAAGTACCTTGCGAATACCGATTTCCTTTGTACGGCTCGCCGTGTTTATAGCAGCGAGTCCAAACAGCCCCATACAGGAAATAAATATTGCTAAAATTGAAGAGTAGCGGATGATGTCGAACCAACGCTTTTCAAATTGGTACTGCTGATCGATGTGTTCATTTAGGAAAAAGAAATCGAAAGGAAGGTTCGGCACAATTTTCTTCCAAATCTTTTTAAGTAAACTTACAGTCTTCATAATCTCGACAGGTTTTATTCTCAGAACGATATATTTTGTTCCAAACTTTTTATTCAGTGTAAAAATCATGGGATCGATTTGTGTTTTTAAGGATAATGCATGAAAATCTTTGATGACACCAATGATTTGAACTGTATGACCGTCATTCATCGATGTCACGCTTTTCCCAACAGGATCCGGAACATTCATTTTGTTTATGAATGTCTCATTGACAATAATTGAATGATCCAAATCCGTCAAATGCAATTTCGAAAAATCCCGTCCATCGGACGTAACAATACCCATTGTCTTTAGAAAATCATAATCTACCGACCAAAAACGACATGGGATTGTATGCTCTTGATACTGGGTTAACCACATGTATCCTGAATCTTCACATGGAATTTCACTGGAAGAAGTCACATACATAATATAACTGTACTTCACTACTTCATTCTTAAACTGTTCGTAGATCACTTTGCTGTTATGACTGTTTACTCTGAGTACAACGAGTTGGTCTTTGGCAAATCCCAAATTCTTATTCTGAATAAAACAAAATTGTTTGAACATAGTCAGGGTACTTGTTAAAAGAAAAATAGATATGGTGAATTGCAGAACGACCAAGGTACTGTTAAAAAATTTCGATTTTCCAATCCTTTGACGCCCCTTGAGCACATCGACAGGGCGTAACTGTGAGAGATAGAAAGCCGGGTGACTGCCGGCCGTAATACCTACCATAATCGTAAAAAGAAAAATACCCGATAAAATTTTCCAATTAAGACTATGAATAAGAGAAAGCTCTTTATTCGCAAGCGTATTAAATATAGGCAAAAAACACACCACTAAAACGACGGCCAACAACAATCCAATGAATGCAAAAAGAATGGCTTCACTTGTGAATTGAATCATCAATTTTTTAGTGTTTGCTCCCACTACTTTGCGTATCCCAATCTCACCGATTCGGCTCGATGAACGGGCAATAGAAAAATTGACATAATTAACAGTAGCAATAAAAAGTATGAATAACGATAATCCGATTAGAATAAAAGAATACAATGGGTCACTGGTGGGTTGTTTATTCTCTCTAATATCCGGGCTAAAGTGAATACGCTTTAAAGGTTGAAGATGATATATGTGATCCGCACCTCTCGGGACATTGTATCTCTTTTGAAGAAGGAGGATGCGGGATTCGATATTCTTTTTCTGATCGGGATTATCTAACCTGATGAAAAATGAAGGTGCAAAATTTTGACCCCAGTAATTGCAGACGATTTCACCAATGCTCATATGCAAAATATTTTCAAAGGGCACCAGGATAGAAAATTGAATGCTCGAGTTATTACCAATTTTATCTACAACTCCGCTGATATTAAAATCATGAAATTCCTTTTCAAGTTTTATTGAGACCTTCTCACCAAGAGGATTTTGATCGCCAAAGTATTTTCTCGCCAATTCACTGGAAAGTACAACCGAATGCTTTTGCCCGAGCACATAATCAGGATCGCCATACAAAAGGGGAAAAGAAAATACATTAAAAAAATCATCATCGATAAAAGTAATTTCTTCCTTATAAGATTGGCTATTGACATTAACCACATCAGTATGGTTATATAAACGGGTGGAAGCCCTAATTTCTGATAGCTCCTCCTGTATTGCCGCAGCTATGGGTCCATAAGTGATTCCGAGATGATAATCAGGAAATATCATATTCAATCGAAATATACTATCCACGTCTTGATGAAATTTATCAAAATTGATTTCATCCCATACAAACAGAAAAATCAGTAACGTACAGGCAATCCCTACAGCAAGACCAAAAATGTTAATAAATGAATAACCTTTTTCTCGGTTGATATTTCTCAGAGCAACTTTAAAATAATTAGACAACATAGCCCATCCCCAATAATATGTATTCATAAAAAATGAGGGTATACATCGAAAGATATGCCCCAAGTACCACAACCTGGCAAGGAAAACACCTTTCTCTATGCATATTTCAGTATAGACCTCCCCAAAATCCCCCATGACGGCATGATAGTCCTGCTTTCGCAGAATACGGCTCAACAGCCATTTGGCGATTCGCGGAGGTTCATTCCGATTTGTATGCATTCTGTTCACCCTGCATCCAGCGATAATCTAGAAAGCCCCTTCCACAACCGTTCGTGCACCCGGCGGGCTTCTTCTAATGTCGTAATACCTTCACCGGTAAGTCTGTAATACCTGCGACTCATGCCCCCCCGCTCGGGTTTGGGATCGCTCTGATAGGCCTCAAGGAACCCTTTTCGGACCAGACGATCCAACGGCACGTAGATACCCCCGATGGAAACATTCTGGCCGGTGACTTCTTTAAGATATTTTCTGATGGGAACACCGTAAGCTTCTTCCCCCAATCTCCAGATAGCCAGAAGTATGTGTTCTTCCTGTTTGGATAATACAGCCATACAGCTCCTCTCATTCAATTTATTCTTTATTATAGAATGAATAGGAATATAACATACAAAATTTCTATTGAAAAGGCAAACATTTTTTCTACGTTTTAGAATGAATAAATTATGAGTTTCACTTGGAGATCAATTTTTCCGAAAGAAGGGTACTGAGAATTGTTTTTGAATCGACAAATTGATTTTCCCGGACCCGCTTCAAGAGTTCGCGGAAGGGCATCGAGACAGGTTCAACGTATTCCGAAGCGTCCAGGTGAATTTGACCCGTATATGTTAATTCGGTCCCAAGAAAAAGAGTAATAAAGCCGCTTGAATACCCTTCGGCATGGGCATAAGTGATGAGTTCTTTAAGTTGACCGGGACGATAACCCGTCTCCTCTTCACACTCCCTGACGGCCGCTTCTTCTGCTTTCTCCTCATCATCCAATAGACCGGCAGGGATCTCCAGGATGGTTCGTTCAATGGCGGGTCTATGCTGTCGGACGAGATGAACAATTCCATCCTCATCGAGGGGAAGAATTGCAACGGCATCCTTCACCCGGACGATTTCTCGTTCACCCAGTCGTCCGTCAGGTAACTTGATGTTCAGTTTCTCAAGCCGGAGATATTTTCCTTCGAAGACAGATATTCGGTGTATAATCTCTTCCATTACTCTCAAGGATTTCTCATCTGTAAACCTATTCCAAATTATCATAAAACGCCAGGGGAGCCAGCTCCTTGAATCCTCCACCCACACGGATCAAATGCCTTCGAATATCCAGACAGAGATGGCATTTGGCGATATATCCCCTTAAGTCTTCTTGATAGTCGTAGTCTTTTACTGCCCAGTTAAATAGGGCCCCCACACCACCCCGGACCAATTTCTCGATGAGAGGTCTTTCTTCCAAATCGATTCCGGAGTAGAGAGAATGATTCGCTGATCGCCGAAGACCTTCCTGCCCACACTCACGGCTCTATTTACTCTTTCCATTGAAACGAATTCAAGGTGAAACGGTGATGAACTCACTAAAACTGCAGGAAGGCCGGCCTCTTTCAGACGATGAAAGGCTTCAAAGGTCTTTTCTTCGTCCCAACACCAGAAGGCATTGGTTTCCACATACTCCAAAGGAAGACCCAATTCCACCGCCCGTTTCACGATAAAGATGACGAGTTCGGGACGGAGCATGGGTTCCCCTCCGGCAAGATGGAGACCTGTCAAATATTTATTGTGTTTCTTTATTCCCATCAATATCGTTTCGGCATCCGTTTCCGACATCCATTCTTTCCATTCCGGAGAACTTGCATACAGGCAGTGTTTACAGCGGTTGCTACATTGATAAGAAAGAATGATGCCTCCTGATGAGAGGGCAGGGATCTTCAATTTCATCCTGTTTCTTTCATTGTTTAATTGACAATTATCAATTGACAATTTAATCATCGCCTTAGCAGTTGAACAATAATAAAGATAGAAGGTCACATCTTTAAATGCAAGGATAAAAATTCAAAGGACATAAAAAAAGGCCGTGGTCATTTCCACGGCCTTGCCCCATGCACAAATGTTTTCGACAATACCAACAGAGGATTGAATAACTAGTCCCACTAAAACCAATCGCGATGAAAGCCAAAAAATCCTTTTCCCATGGATCCAATATGTTTTATATCGATATTATTTCCAACAACGTTTACAAATGCGGCCTTATCACCCGGATCATGGGCCATGAGGAATATGCCAACGGCCTTTTCTCCATCGAATTTAATACGGATATCCAGTCGTTCATCTTCTTTTTTTACACGAACGAGTCTTTCCCATTTTGCTTCTTCCATTTTCTTGCCAAATTTATCCATGATTTCTCTAATCTTTTCGGATTCCTCAAAATCGACTTCAAAGGCCTTTACACGCACAGAAAAAATGCCTGAAATAAATCTGCCGAAATCTACATCATCATCTTCCGTCATATTCCTGGCAAATCGTAGAAAAGCGGGTCCAAGAGAAATATCCGTAACCCTCCCATCTTTGTCCGATATCTTTATGTCTTCAATATTAATATAGCCAGGATGCTCCTCAATGTTCACCTCCTGATCCGGTGGACGAATGTCGAGGTCCATATCCTGGGCAAAAGCACACAGACAAACGCCCAAGATCATCAATAGCGTCATGAATAATCTCGTTTTCACCATCACACTCTTCCTTTCATCAAAATCGGATTAAAACTTCTTCAAATTCTTCCCTAAGCTGTCGAGAGCCGAACCACTCAAACCCAGCCCGATATTTTTAATGTGATCCAGGTCGATATTTCCTCCAAAGACATTGACAAACGAAACCTCATCGCCAGGATCGATGGACATCAGAAGGAAACCCACCACTTTACCGTCTACAATTTTCATACTCACATTCGTAGATTCGTCATCCCTTCTTGAGCGAATAATAGGTATCCATTCTTCTTCTTTCAGCTTTTTCTCGATCTTTTTCATGACGGACCGAATTTCATCGACCTCATCATATCCGATTTCGAACGACTTCACTCGGATGGAAAGAATGCCTGCCAGACCTTTGCTGAAATCCTCATCTTCGTCCTCACCCCCCAATTGGGCGAGCGCCAGCAAGGCCGGTCCCAGGTCGATATCTGTCACCTCCTCTGCATGATCGGGAATCTTGATCTTCTCCAAGTCGATGTAACCCGGATGTTTTTTAACATCGCCTTCCTGCGCCCGCAGGGACATGCATAATACCAGGAATACACACAATACGAACCATTTGCTACCTATCTTCATTTTTGACCTCCTCGAAATAAGGGTACTGCATTTTTAATACTCTTTCTGACTGTCTTCGGTAGATCCTTCAATAAAACCTTCTCGACGACTTCTCTTTCTGTCTTGCTCATCATATTCGCCAAATAGCCCAGACTCCACCTGGCCTGGTTTCTTGCTTTTACGACTTCCTCCTGGGTATATTGGACCTGAACCGGCTCTTTTCGATCCAATAATGGATGCAAAACAAACAAGATAATAATGGCTGATGCTGCAAGACTCACAGACACGAGTCTCCAATGGAATGGATCTCTTTGAAGAAGTATCTTTTCGAATAGAGAACTTTTTTCCTTATGACCCACCGTGAGTTCTTCTATCCTCTGGACGACTGTTTCAGAACAGGGAAGCTCGGGTAAATCAGCGAACATATTGATGACTTCCCGCTCCTCTTCCAAAATAGCACGGCAGGCTGAACATTCTCTGAAATGTGCTCTGAGCCTTGCCTTCTCTTTCCTGAGAAGTCCCCCATCTAAGAACAGATCGAACAATTCTCTAATTTCATGACATGGCGCATTCATTTTGACACTTCCTCACTTTTTCTGGAAAATCATCGGCCAAAACTTGCCTTAACATCTTTCGTCCGCGATGAATCGCAACTTTGATTGTCGCGACTTTTGTATCAAGCATTTCTCCAATCGTCTCGTATTTCAGTCCTTGAAAATAGTGTAACAGCAGCATACTCTGTGTTTTCCTGGGCAGTGTTTGTAAAGCGGATAAGAGCATTTTTTGTGTTTCTGAAAAATCATAACTCCATTCCGGATCTACTCGACTATTGGGTTCCGATGGGAGCGCTGCTAAATCATAATCAGCCGAAGTCCTTCGGTTGTTCCCCGAGGTTTTCTTGCGTCGGCTCAAATCTATACATTGATTGTATGTGACTCGCATCATCCATGCTACCATTCTACTCTGGTCAATTTTATCCCAATTCTGCCATACCTTCAGGAAAACATCCTGTGTGACATCCTCTGCATCCTCCCTATTTCGTAAGAAGTAAAACGCATAACCAAATATTCTATTCTTATGCTCCCGCAGAACTTTTTTATATTTGATATTCTTCATTTTATAATTGAGACACTCATTTCTTCGATTATGATGGAAGTGATTCCCATGCTCATCAACAGTTTACCCATCTTTTGTTCCTTTCCAGTGAAGTCGAACTTTAATCATCACTCACATAAATGACGGGTTTACCATAAAAAGGTTACAAAATTTTTACCCCCCTCATCCATTTTTTTCAGGTCGATGTATACACGACACGCTTTGTGGATTCGATCGTTTTTCAAATAATTATAATAAGATTTTTAATCACATGCAAGGGAAAACTATTTTTTGTTGCAATTTCACCGTAAACTCCGTATATTCTTGCACATAAATGGACATAGGTCAATCACATGGGTAAACGTTTCGCAGCCATTTTCGTCTTGTTTATATTCATAATCGCGCTTTCGCTCTACACCGTACTATTCCATCCCTGGATCAGCACTACAGATTGCCTTAGAGATCCAGATGAATACGATGGCAAATTGGTTACACATTTTAGCGAATCCATGATCGGAGAGATATATGATAACGGATTTCTGCTCCATCAGTTAAATACACCACCCATCAGGGTCTTTGCCGATACAACAGGGCTTATATTGAATAAATACATTGGCATGCGAGCCATTTTCCATAAGGAAGGTTATCTCGAGGCGGTATCCCTGAGAGTCTCCAGAAACCGGAGATACAAAATAGGATTATCGGTAATACCTGTTTTATTCATCGGGATATTATTGATACGCACCTATCGAATTAACTGGAAATCAGTCCAAGTCGAATTGAGGAAACATGCCTGATCTGATCACCCACGTTGCCCTGAGCCATCTGGTCAGACGACCATTTGACAGGAGAGCCTCTCAGGGAAAAATTCTCCCATTGCGGCCCCTGTTCTACCTCGGTACAATACTCCCCGATATCCTCACCCGACCCTGGTACATCCTATTCCCTTTTACACACGACTGGACCCTTTGCCTTCATACACCCTTGGGTATGCTTCTTTTCACCGGAATCCTGACGCTTTTCTTCGAGTCCTCTCTTCGAAAGAGGGCTTTTATCAACCTGTCTACCGGTGTCGGCTGCCATTTCTTGCTGGATGCCCTTCAGAAGCAGGTCACCGGTAACAATTTCTGGTTCTTCCCCTTTTCATGGAAAAGCGTCGAATATGGCATTGCCTATGCTGAGGATTATTTAGACCTCATTCCCCTGTGGATTGGCATGATTGGTATCATGGAGGCGGGAATATATATATGGAAGAAAAAAAAGGCTCACACTTAATGTCAATGGAAGACATGTCTACATCCTCTGATGCCGAGCTCGCTGAGGCGATGAGATCGTCAAATGCGGCGGCGTTTAAAACCTTTTATTATCGTTATCACGATTCGATAGCAAGCTTTCTGTATCACCGCACTTACTCTGCAGAACTCACAAAGGATTTCGTACAAGAAGTATTTACGCGTATATGGCAGACACGCGAAAAAATTGACGTCACAAAATCCATTAAAGCCTATCTCTACCGTATAGCAAAAAACCTGGTTATTGATTATTTTAGAAAAAATTCATCTCGAAAATCTTATATTACGACCCAAACCAGGCGGAAACAACTGTCTTCCCAGGCCTCCATCGAGATGCAAACATCAATAAACATAGCAATCAATAAACTCCCGGAAAAACTGCGTACTGTTTTTATGCTTAGCCGATACGATGGCCTTAAATATGTGGAGATTGCTGAGGTCTGTCAGGTATCTGTAAAGACCGTTGAGAGTCGAATGAGTCAGGCATTGAACTTTTTACGAAAAGAACTTTAAAACCAATAGGGTATTTGACGCTTTATTCGTATTATGATATGAAAGGAAAGCAAGAATGAACAAAACGAATTATCACAAACTCTGTGCAAAATCTGTATCCGGTCAAATAACTCTGGATGAAAAACAAATACTGGAGAATTGGATAAATACCTCTCCGGCGAATAACGCGTACTATAATGAAATCTCCAGAGCATGGAATCTTTCAGAGCCTCCAGTCATGCAACAGATCATCGATGTCGATGAAGGATGGTTCAGAGTCGAGCAGTCCCTTGAATTCGGATCTAAAACGGAAAATATAAAAACGCCCGGCTCGACATTTCAAAATCTTAAAAACCTTATAGGGAGACTCATTCAACCCCACTACCGCCCAGCCGTTTACTCTTTTGCAACCGTCTTGATCCTGGCCGTTGGCTTTATCCTTTTACGTGATCAATTTTTAAGTACGGGGTTGCAGGAAATTGTAACCTTCAATAAACAAAAGATGCAGATTACTCTTTCAGATGGTTCTCAAATCCATCTCAACTGTGGCAGTTCCATCAGGTTTCATAAGGATTTTTCAGATACGGTGAGGCAAGTGATCCTTTTGGGTGAAGCATTTTTTAGGGTTTCCCACGACGAAAGACCTTTTGTAGTCATCACTGAGAATGCCAGCACAAGGGTTCTCGGAACTCAATTTAACGTACACGCAAGAAACACGAGAACCCGTGTCATCGTTCAGGAGGGACGCGTAAAGCTCAGTTCGATTCAGGAAACCTACGGTAATGTGATATTATCCAAAGGCCAGATGAGTCAAGTCGCAGGAAATGTATCTCCGGATCCCCCGGAAGATGTCAATGTGGAGCATTTACTGGGATGGTTAAAAGACAGACTTGTCTTTGAGAAAACACCCCTTGGAGAAATCTTAGACGAACTGGAGAGATATTACGACATTTCCGTCAAATCGATGGATCCCGAATTGGATCAAAAAACCATAACGGCAACCTTTGAGGACGAATCCATTGAAACCGTTTTAGCTTCGCTATGTCTTACATTAAACGCAAAATTTGAATACGATGAAGATATTTATCGTATAATAAATAAACCGTAGAGAAAGTCATCCATGAAGAAGTACAGATTCAAATCTTTCATTATTTACACAATCCTATTCCATTTTTGTTATATTCATATCAACCTTGCTCAAAATAAATCTCCGAAAACACACGTATCTATAATTGCAAATAACAAACCCTTCCGTCATGTCCTCCAGGATATCATGGACCAGTCAAATGTTAAATTTGTTTTCAGCGATGAGCTGGTGGATGGAAAAACAATATCGTGTCAAATCATCAATCTCCCTGTAGAAAAAGCCATCCGTCAAATAATGGATCAAATTCACATTTCCTTCGAGATTCTACCGATTGAGTTAATTGTTCTATTTATTCAAAAATCCTCACCAACCACTGGTCTGGCAGACAAATCAGCTCTCAATTCATCAGCTTTTATACCGACTCATTTTACCCTGCCCACATTGCAAGAAGATCTTGAACCCGATTATCCCCACGAAGCACGGTGGGAGGGATTGGAAGGCAGTGTGGAGATGAACCTATTGGTGAATGAAAAGGGTGATGTTAAACAAGCCATCATTATTAAATCGTCCGGGTATCAGGTCCTCGATGATGCCGCTGTTAAGTTTGCGAAGAAACTAAAATACAACCCGGCCAGGAAACAAGGCAAACCCATCGACGTTTGGGTTTCGAGAGTCATGCACTACCAATTGGTCGAAAAATTCTTTTTACCAACAGAATACATTGATGAAATACAAAATTTAACCAAATAAGTAACCTTTATAACCATACACCTTTTTGGCCAAAGAGTATGAACAATAATAACCGTTTAAGAAGGAGGTGAAAAACCAGGTATAAGATGATTTTTAAACAGTATTAAGCTGTTTCAATAAATATACTATTTTCTTTATACACATTTTTACTGGAGGTAAAAACGATGAAAATAAAAAATCTTATATGGATAATCGTCATCATGACCATAATCATTGGCTGTGGAGCGACTCGGGCTCCCATCAAGTCCAAAAGCTTCTCTTTTCAACATGAAGGAACGACCTACTATATCGAAAGCATGACTCCTCAGAAGAAAGAGGGTTATAACATGTTGATCCATAAAGAGGGAAATCAGATCATGTTTAGAGCAATCGACAAAGAGCAGGACGGCATGATCGATGAAGTGGTTCAAGGGAATATCTCCCTGAGAGAGGCAGATGCTATCTATAAGAAGGGGATTGCCACTGCAAAAGTCAGCGGCAATTTTAAAAAGAGAAAATATCTGAGGGCATATAGAACATCGGATTTATTAAATGATTATGAACTAAGCACCTTCATACTTACTGTCGGGGAAACATATAACAGACTGGCGATTGTAAACAAAAAGACATTGGACGAAGAAACAATCGTTGTGGATTTAACGGCAGATGGTCAGCTCAATAAAATGAAAAAAGGATCAGAGAATATGGCTTATTACCAGAAACTCTATCAGAAAATTTTGGATTGGGGACTTAAAGAAGGTATGGTCATCAAAACCGATGGTATGTATCAGGTAGCATTGCGGAAATAAAGTGGAGGACTTTGCGTCGACTATGAGAATATGTTGGAAAAATATTGCAGGCATAACATTCTCAACATTATACATCATAGCGCACTTAAGTGAAGTTTAGGCGCAAAGTCCTCCTTCCTTTTAATTGGATAGCGTATTACTCATTTTGTAATCGGTTCTTAATAATTCATAAAAAGCGGCATATTCGTCAAACGAATATGCCGCTTTTTATTTCATACTCCCTCCCAGAGAAGTGTTGCACTATCAGGATTTTAATAAATCCTCAGATAAAAGTCAAGCATTAATTGAAGATTTTCTATTTTGACACAATATTTCTTCCTCCAAGCTTTTCGTGTTTTGGACTAATGCCAACATCCCTCCCCCATGAAAAATAAGACAGATCAAACGTCAGGGATTTGTATGAAAGACTCATGTCTTAGTTTCCTTCAACCTCCCCTCACTTCATGAATATCATCTTTTTAACATCGACATATTTCTTCTTTTCACCTAATAATGGTCTGACGTCAATCCGGTAGAAATACATTCCCGTGGAAACGATCTGACCATTCCTGTCGCGGCCATCCCAGACCACACCGTGAGAACCCGGAGACCACTCCCCGTGAAGGAGCGTACGCACTTCACGGCCGTAAACATCAAAAATTGTGAGAAGCACTTCGCTCACACGCGGCAGACTGAACTTGATCGTCGTTTCCGGATTGAAGGGATTGGGATAATTCTGCATCAGCTCAAACTCTCTCGGCATCCGATCAAGAATCTCCTGATCCTCGACAGCCGTTGGCGCCGAAATCGTCACTTCATAGTCCTCTATCTCACCGCCAATAGTCAGACCTTCCGGAGGAATGCCTGGAACCATACAGAATCGAAATCGGGCAGATGTCGTTCCCACATTGGCTTTAAACGGAATGTTAAAGGCCAGGTTGTTATTACCGGCGACTATTGGCATATCGATTAAGATATGCTCACCCGGATCATTCCAACTCCCGTTTGCGTTATAGTCGATCCAGGCAGTGATTAGCCCCGGGTGAAAAGCATTCACTGTAACCATACCGAAGCCCCCCACGACCAGCTCAGAGGTGAACGTGACGCCATCTTCATCATCGCTTCCATCGGTATCATCCCACAGCGCCTCGGTATCCGATTTACCGTCCGGTTCGCTATCGACCCCACCTCCAAGATAGAGATCTGGCCAGATCATATGATGACCACCGTTACTTTCGAACTCGGTTGGGTACTCCGGATCCATCGCATCACCATAGTCAAAAGGCGTCCCATATATGGTCGTATAAAGGATGAAGGACATATCCCAACCGGGTTTGACGACCTCTCCGGAGTGATAGAGGGAATCAATCCCCGGTTCTGTCGGAGACAGGATGCGCAGGCCATCATTGCGGAAGTACCGCTCGCGGGTCGTCCAACCCCATATATATTCTTCGGGAATATCATCCTCGTATCTTGCCGCTATGGTGAGCCAATAATAGGTCGAGTCAAACTCTTGGTGAAACCAGTCCGGTTCAGGAATGACAAAAAGATAGTTGAAACAGGAGTCCGGCTCATCCATAAATTCGTGGTGAAAATCGCTGCCTACCCATGTTTCACTCACAGCTCCCCTGGAGACAATCTGCTCCCAGACCAGTTTCTCGGGATGCCCGATTCCCCTGGGGGCTATCTCCAGGGTATCATTGGTCCATATGGCAATATGAAAACGATTGGGTGCATTCGGGGGTGGAGTCACACTATCCCAATCGGCGTAGGAACCCCACCATTGAATGCCGGTAACAGGCCGCGGATCGGCACAAAACCAATCGTCGGCCATGATCGGCATGGTGTAAACCGAGTTTTCATCCCAGCCCCAGAAGCTATTATGATAATATGATTTGGGGCTCTTCAACGGAGGCTGGTACCACTTGATCGCACCGATGCCGGGATCACCACCACTCTCTATCTCAACCACGTAATCTTCCACCTCGCCAAAGGTCATGATACCGGAAGGGGAGGCGACAACGATCATACCTTCCTCGTGCATGACAAATCGAAAACGCATGTATATTCTTCCAGTGGCCCAGATTGGCACACCAAAACTTAATGCATTTGGCCCGGAAGATATAGGCCCGGAAAATATCAACTCCCCACCATCTCCCCAATCGCCATCGCCGTTGAAGTCTGCATATCCAAATAGACCCCCATCGACCGATGCCGTTACGGTAATGTTGGCAGTCCCTCCCGGTATGAGACTCGAATTGAATTCAACGCCATCGCCATCATCCATATCGGCAATATCGTCTCCATCGGCGTCCCCATTGGGCTGACCATCGGTCTCCGGATCGATCAATGTACCCAGATAAACGGCCGGATCGATGGGATGCGCCGCTCCGTTGTTTACCAGCAGCGTGGGATATCGGGGAGTGGCTCCATCATCGGGGGCATCGCCAAAGTCCAACTCCCGTGCATCGATCAACACCTGGTAATCCTCCACTTCGCCAATGTCCCCCTCACCGAAGAAATTAAGATTCAGTGTCGGACTGTATCGGAATCGAGCATAAGTAAGCCCGGTAATGGCGGTCGCTGGCACGTTTACGACCAGGGAATGTATACCATCGTCCATGGGATAATTCTCATATATTTTTTCACCGCCCCCCCAAATGCCGTCACCATTAAAGTCGATCCACGCATGAAACATCTGCTCACCCATAGTACTATGAGCGACCACCGTGATGAAGGTCGGCATACCCGGTACCAGGACAGGGATAGCAATAAGGCCATCCTCATCATCCATTAAGTTCAAATCATCGCCTGTAGCCCCGTTCGGTTGACCATCGATTTCACCATCGATCTTACTGCCCAGATACAGGTCATCGCTGATCTGATGACGGGCACCATTTTGAAGTAATGTCGTGGAATAACTATCCGGTGCATCGCCAAAGTCGAGGACAATGCTCACGAGATGATCTTCCACTTCACCTTCATCCCCTAATCCAAAATAGTCAATTCCTTGATCATAACTATACCGGAAACGTGCATGCGTATCGCCCACGACTGCATCCGAAGGAACATTGACGTCCAGTATATGTATTCCGTCATTCAAATTAAGGCCCGCAAAGACATGTTCACCCGTATCGTCCCAATCACCATCTCCGGTAAAGTCGATCCATCCATGAAGGTATGCCAGACCAAGGGTGGTTAAATGGGTGCCCACTTTCATCTTCGCTATCTGCCCCGGTATGAAGTTCGGAAATGTAAAACCATCCTCATCATCCAACCCATTCCCATCATCTCCTTCAGAAATGGCATCCGGCTGTCCATCGTCCTCACCATCGGGTTTACCGCCTAAATATATACCATCGCTGATCGGATGGCGTGCACCATTTGGTAATGTCGTGGAATAACTATCCGGTGCATCACCGAAGTCGAGAGTGTCTCCTCCTTCAATTGTGAATAGATAATCTTCAACCTCACCCGGGTCACCCAAACCACCGGGACTGACAACAGAGTAAGCGTTTTCACGAGTCAGACCAAAGCTATAACGGAAACGCGCATAGGTGTCTCCTAAAACTGCATCCGGGGGCACATTCACATCTATATCAATCGCCGGAACCGGAATCCCGTTGAAGTAGTCATAGACGTACTCACCCGGATCACCCACCCAATTGCCATCCGCGTTCCAATCGATCCATACTCGAAGAACGCCGACACCCTGCATGGTCACATGAAACGTGGCTATTTGACCCGGAATAATTGGCGTCATCGGAGTCACACCATCTTCGTCGTCGGACATATTGCTATCATCGCCATCTGCACCCGAACTCGGCTGGCCATCGTCCTCGTCATCAGGCATCAATGGTCCCAGATAGATCTGACGGCTCACCGGGTGACGGGCACCATTTGGTAAAGTCGTGGAATAACTATCCGGTGCATCTCCGAAGTCGAGACTATCTCCACTGACTATGGTGATGAGATAATCCTCCACCTCACCGAATGAACCCGGGCCCTTGGCATAAAGGAGTCTGTCAGTACTGTAACGGAAACGCGCATAGGTGTCTCCCAGAGCTGCAGCAGCCGGTACATTCACGGTAAATGGATGAATGCCCGGTCCCAGAAATGCCACTATAGTGGGATTAAGGGGATCATCCCAGAAGCCGTCGCCATCAAAGTCGAACCATACGCGAAGCTTACCATGACCCACGGTATGGACGGTAATCTCGGATGTTCCACCCGCCACAAATTGAGCAGGCATAGTAACACCATCCTCATCGTCCTGGCCATTGGTATCATCTCCGAGGGCAAGTAAATCAGGCTGGGGCTGGCCGTCCGGTTCGCCGTCGGGCCGTGTACCCAGGTAGATTTCCCTGCTGATCGGGTGGTAGGCCCCCTGTGGCAACAGGGTGAAATAGTTGTGTGTAACATCGTCCGGAGCATCACCGAAGTCGAGTGAATCCGCCTCTTCAATTTCTACCTGATAATCTTCCACCTCACCGTCAGTGGCCTGCCCTCTGACAGTCAGATTCTGGTCTGTGCTGAACCGAAAACGTGCAAATGTTAATCCCGGGGCACTGCCTTCGGGCACAGGAAAGGAGAGTGGATTTAAACCAGCGCTCAAAGCGTAATTAATAAATATTTGTTCCCCTGCATCATCCCAATCGTCATCAGCGTTGAAATCTATCCATGCGTTCAGGAGACCCAGGCCGGAGGCAGTCACATCGACGTCAGCCGAATACATGGGTTTCAGAGGGGTCAGAAAGGTAACACCATCCTCGTCACCCATACCATCGGTGTCATCACCCCTTGCATCCGAACTTTCCTGACCGTCGGGGTCTCCATCCACAAGACTCCCCAGGTGAAATCCCTCAACGATAATATGTCTCGCACCATTATTGGCGACGAGTGTGGGATATGGTGGATCCGGGGCATCACCAAAATCATATTCCTGGCCTTCGTAAACGGTGATATAAGCGGTTTTCGTTTCCGTATCAGTTATTACGGTGGTACCTCCTCCTTTAATATACAGTGATACAGTATATGTACCGGGTGTGTTATAGGTCACATTATGCGGCCCTTGACCGTTAGCACTACTCGGACTCCCCCCCGTGAAAGTCCAGACCCATGTATTGATCATTCCAGTTGATTGATCCGTAAACGTAACAGGTAAAGGGGCATTACCATTCAGGGGGTTACCCACAAAATCAGCATTGAACTGCGACCAGGCGGAGCTGGTAAGAACAAGACTGACAGCTAAAATTGCCATAATGATCATGAAGTGTTTACACATTCTCATACTGTCTGGATATTTATTCTTATTCATCTAAAAATCCTCCCTACAAAATTTTTATAATTCGAAATAAGAAATGACAATTGATAAAAATTGTCACATAAAAATCGATCGGAACGTCAAAACTTAAGAATTGGTTTGATGAGATAAAAAAAATCATCGTCCTCATTTAGCGATATTTTAGGAATCGATATGTTAATAAATCTTTCTTTAAATGTCAAGCATTAAGATGGTTTTGCTGAATGGTCACCATTTTTCGAGTGACAATCCTCGCCGCAGGAGATCGGCCTTTTGGTGAGTCAGGCTTCGAAAAGTGCTTCAAGCACCTGTCGACTGTAACTTGCGAATTTAGCGATTAGTTCGATGATCGTGCGACACGAAAACCGATAACAGAGAGATGTAGATAACTATGGTCGGCCATATCTTCGATGATTCCGCGATATACAGAGCGACAATAGAAGGGATACGAGATCCATAATATTGACAAAAAGCGGCGGCTCCATACCAGTTAATCCGAACAACCGGATATTTCTCATATCCGGGCATGACCATGAATTCGAAAAAGCCGGGTTCAGTTTCGGAATATTGTATAAACTCATCCGGAAACTCAAGTTTTTTTCATTCAACCTCAAACAGGCCACCCTTACGTTTAAACGGAATTTTAAGATAGTTCTGACTGAGCTCTCTCACATTCGGCCCCATTGTTTCAAACAGGTCTCAGGGAATCGATTCGTGGGCCATCAGCAAGTATGGAATGACTTCGTAATCTCCCCGGGGTAGGGGTTTCAGGAGCATGTTGAAAATCATACCGATGACCTGTGGCTGTTGTCGCCCAACCAGCACATGATAATCCATGCTCGAAAGAGGAGAAAATTCATGGGTATAAACGTCCTGGGATCCTATTTTCTTGATGAGTACAGCGCCGAGAGATCCACCGATCGACTTCGGAACAATAACAGTCGCCGAATCGAATGTAGCAGTCAGGGTGACCGTCACACCTATATTTTCTGCATAATTTTGAGAAACCGATGCCGGATTCACGGAGGTTTCGATCCGCAAGAACCGGCGCAGAACCTTAGGTAAAGCCAATTTGCCTTCTTTATTGATATCTCCCCTGGAATAGGCAAATTCACCATCCTGTATGACGACCTGTGCATAATCCAGTTCATAATTAGCGACATAGCAATAGAGTTTATAAACACCACTGAGGCCACTGGATCCGCTTTGGGGCAGGGTCAATGAAAATTGACCGGTTCCATCGGTATAGGTCCCTGCATTAAATCCTTCAAGCCACACATATATACCGTCCGGATTCGAACCGTCATTGAGCTGAACGTTGCCACTTATTTCCCTGTATCCCGATGAGATCTCTTCCTCCCCAAAAGGATTCCATGTACAACCCGAGAGAGTCAGCAAGACGGACCCGATAATGATCAATTCGGTATACTGTAGCGCTTTTCTCATCCCATAATCCTTTTTCCAATAAAATGGTTCTAATACTGCGTCCCCACAGTCACATAGTACCGCCGGTCCCGGATGGCCAGCCCCTGCAGGATGACTTCCTCATCGTTCAACAGATTCCGCCCGCTTATGTTGGCAAATAGCTTTATCCTGCCCAATTGGAAGGTCTTGCTCAAATGCAAATCGATGTTGGTAAACTCGGGCAATATGATCTCCACGAATCGACCGCTCTGCTGACGAAGCCATCCCGCCTGCTCCCCTTCCTTAAACCAGTGGATCTGAAGCGAATAACCCGCATGATTTAAAATGACGTTCCAGGTATGTTTGTAATCCGATTTAAAGGGAAAAGCGGCCTTCTCTGAAATATAATATTTGGACAGACCAAATTCTACCGTCACTTTCTTACGGAAGAAGAATACACTCGATTTGGTCTCGAGACCCGAAATACGGGCATCCGGTACATTATCATAAAACATCACCGGAATACCGGGCGTTGAAGAGACACGAAGCTTGTTGTCGTATTGGTTCTTAAAGAAGGTCCCGGATACTTCCCAGCCGTATATCGTCTTTTCCTCCCGAAGGTCCTTGGCTATTACAAAGTTCAATTCCAGACTGTTGTTTCTCTCGGGCTCAAGATTAGTCGTGGCTGTCCCTTCTGTGAATAATATCGGCGAGCTGATCTGCTGAAACAGCGTCGGAAATTTCGTGTTGCTCCCAAAACTGATATAACCGTCAAAGGTCAAGTCCTCCCGGTTGCCAGAAAGGCTCAGACCAAACTTGAACAGGCGCTCCTGCCATTCATTCGTTTGAAAATGTCCAACACCGCCTTCCCGTTCATCTTCCTCTGATTCACCCCTGAGTATCGAATCCGTTTGTTCATCCCTCAACCAGTCGTATCGAAAACTCCCGCTTATCTCAATGATATTGAGAAAATGGGACTCAATTTCTCCCCTTAATTTCCCTATGACCACGCCCCCGTGATGCTGCCTCTGAAATAAGGCCGACTCCAGACCCACATTTACCTCCCGAAAATTCTGCCGCTGATCCGAATAATCGAGCTCGGCATGTTTGAACTGGTATGCAAACAGGAAATCGGTCAAACCGAGCTTCAAACCTTTCTCAGCATTAAAATGCAAGGTCTGGTCTTTGATATGACGCTCCAGGGCACCCGTGCCGCTGGCCAAAAATTGATCCTCTTTCAGCCTGGAAAGGGACAGCGACAGATTCAAATCCGTAAATCGGCCAATATCACCCGTATATCGAAGGGAAATCAGACTATTGACATTCGAAAGACTCTCCACATCACGCTGATTGTCGTAATTCAACGATGAGTACACACTCATCAGACCAAGGGAATTGACAGGCTGACCTGCCGGATTCTCGGAAAAATGATAACTCAGATTGGCCGTATGGTGAAGAGACTTATTCTCAAGACCCGACCCGCCTTCCTCCACATCCACAAACTGCCGCTTTGATCCTCCCTGTTTAAAACTGTACGACCCGTTCAGCCGGTTGAGACTCTGATATAGATTGAATCCCCAGTTGCCGGATTGGTATGTGCCAACACGCTGATGGAGACGAATATGGTAATCATGCTGCAACTTCGGTACGATGTTGATCACACCCGAGAACGCTTCGGGACCGTAAAGCGCCGTATTACTCCCCTTGATGATCTCAAAACGCTCCACATCCTCAAGATCGATGAGTGACATATCAAACACATTATCATAGTTACTGTTCATACGAATACCATTGTAAAGCACCACAATCTCATCCGGGTTGCCACCACGGAGAGAAACCGTCTTCTTACCGCTCAATTCCTCATTAACCTGTACACTGTGATCGGTCTTGAGAAGATCCCCAGCATCCACATAACCCCGAATCTCAAAATTCTTCGCCTTGACCATCGAAATGGTCTGGGGTATATCTCTCTCAATCTCCGGAATATCGATCCTCTCCTCTTCCATGGTGACCCCCCGAAGCGGAATCACTCGGGGCTGGAGATAAACATATCTTAACAAAGACAGGGAATCCAGGGGAATCTCAAGAAGATCATAACCAATGTGCCGAAAAATAACAACCCCCTTCTCTTCACTACGGGGAACGATCAAAATGAATTCCCCCCCCACATCACTCGTCGTACCCAGGGATGTCCCTTTGATAAAAATGTTCACATTGCTGATCTCACGATAAGAATTGACATCACGCACAAATCCCGTGACTCGACTATCCTGGAGATCAGCCAAAGCAACAGTGCCAATAGAAAGATAAATTATCAACTGCATCTTAACTTTATTGACGATCATGATAATCATACTCCTCATAAAGTTTACTAAAATCCTCATCTCCCATCATTCCAACACTCCAACACTCCATCACTCCATCACTCCATTACTCCATTTCTCCATTTCTCCATTTCTCCAACACTCCAATACTCCATTAACCCATCACTCCAGAAAGCCATTTTCCACGACTCATACATGGACAATCTATCTCTCATCTCAATAACGTCACTTTTCTTTTTATAGAGCCACTGATGAAATAATTTATCCAGATCTCTCCCTGATACTTGATATTCGCTGGCTCCACCCGGACCATAGAGATGCTCATACCACAGTGCCTCACTGTACACGGCGAAACCTTCACCCAGCCAGGTATGGTGCCCGCTCTCGTAGGTTATCATATCCCCCCACCACTGATGCGCTAACTCATGGGCATAGACCCATTCATTCCAAAAATGAATCTTCATTGTATCGGCACCGTCATTGTAGACATAATCGTCATAATGGACCTGATAAGGATAAATGGCTATGGAAACAAGATATGTTGAAATGGGATATTTTTCATGCCACCATAAAAGTTTAATTCGATACGATCCAGGGTTGGAGAAACGACTTCACCGATGACTTCCACCGAGCCATGCAGGGTTTCAGCCGTTGGATTAGGCACCAAATCGAGCCCATAATATTTCACATCATACCCGTCTTGGTTGGCCGTTTGTTGCTGTTCGCACAACATCAGTTGCCGATAGTGCGCTGTTTTCCGTGCTGCTATTTTATTCCAAAGTCTCAAGTCATCCACAGAAAACTGAGCAGAAGAGTTGTATGACAATGAAATCAGCAATAAAAGGAGCAGTGTTTTATGCACGCCATCTCCCTGCTTACATACCTATATAATAATACGGAAAATTTGGCAAATTGCCTACTTTTTTTTTAGGAGGGAGTCATTCTGATTCCATTATCTGAGTCGAAGTTTCTAGGGCTGGTATTTGCAGATTCTCCTCCAGAGACATCGGAATCAGAATGACTTGTATGATTGAAATGTACCGGAGCTTCATAAATGAATATCAAAATTACAGAGTAAATGATCCATATCTGGTTGTTATTATCTATCAAAAACATCATTGATGAATTGTCTTTATCATTTTTATAATTCGAAGAATCCAAGCTTCAGTTAAAAGGTAACAATCAAAATCTAAAGAAACAACAGCATCACTATGCGGTTTTTTCATGTAAAAAAGCCAAAAATGACCAGATATACTACATGAATATGTCGTTAAGGAATCTTAAACTATTTCGGTAATAGAATCAATAATAATGAGGAATGAAGTAGGGTTAAATGAGTCCCTTCTTCAAAGCTTTGGCAACTGCTTCAGACTGGGAATGGACATGGAGTTTTTTATAAATATTCCGAATATGGTGTCTTATGGTGTCGACACTGATATACAGTGAATCTGCAATGGCTCTATATGTATTCCCCTCAACCAATCCTTTGAGTACTTCCCGTTCTCTCTCTGTCAGAAGAGTCGAGGATGAAGACGGAAATACGCCTTTCTGTTGAAAAAAATTGACGATTTTACGTGCAATTTGAGAACTCATGGGCGAGCCCCCGTCATAAGCTTCCTTGATGGCTTCCAACAACCGGGCCGGTGGAGTTTTCTTGACCAAATAGCCACAGGCACCTGCACAGAGAGCATTAAAAATCAGGTCGCTTTCCTCATATACGGTGAGTATCAAAATATTCAGGTCTGGTAAAATCTTCCTTATTTTCTCAACCCCCTCAATACCGGACATTCCGGGCAAACCGATATCCATGAGAAGGACATCGGGAACATTCTTTTCAATGTCGGCCAATAAATCCTCACAATTCGAATAGGCGGCAATACATTTGTAACCCTCCGTCCCATCGATCAAAGCTCTGAGTCCTTCTCGGATTGTATCATTATCTTCAACGATCACGACATCGATCATTCGAAACCATCCCTGACATTAATTTATAAAACAATAAAGAATTTAATCGCCTACCAAATGAATTGTCAATTATCAATTGATAATTGACAATTAACAGATACAACTTCCCTGGATTATGTTACTCTCCCTCTGAATTGGATCGTAGTACCTTCTCCCTGTAAGGAATGTATATATAAAGTACCCCCAATATTTTCTGCCCTTCTTTTCATATTGTCTAATCCATTACCGGAAAAACTCTGATGAGTCTCAAATCCTTTTCCATCGTCTTTGAGAGTTAATTTTAATTTTTTCCCTGTGATTCGCGCATCGAGAAATATTTCGTCACACTGACTGTGTTTTAAACTGTTATGGATGCCTTCCTTGAAAATGAGAAAAAGATTCTGACGATACATCATAGGTAAAGTCACCTTTTCCAGAGATTTTAAATTATCCGTTTTAAATAAAATATCTGAGTACGACAATAGTTCTCCATACGAATCTTTTAAACGAAGAATCAGATCATACAATGAATCCCGTTTGGGATTGACCAACCATACTATATCGCTCATGCTGTCTACCAGGGATCTCGAGGTATCACTAATCTTATCTAAACCCTTCCTTATCTCCGTCGCGTTATTATCTAAATTCTTGGATATGACTTCCGAGAGGATACATATTTCTGTCAGTCCCGAGCCTATGTTATCGTGAAGATCGGCCGATATCTTGGTCCGGAGTCTTTCTAATGCCAACAGATTATTAAACCGATAGGTAATAAAATAGGTTATGCCTCCACCGACAATTAGAATGACGAGTACAACGAACCACCAGGTTTCCCAGAATGGCGCCAGGATTGTAAAAGAAACGAATGCAGCTTCACTCCAATACCCCCATTCATTCATGGCCTTTACTTCAAAGATATAATCTCCATCATTCAAATTCGCGTACTGTACCGACGGCTCTTTTGTTTCAACCCAACGTTCATCGATGCCTCTCATTCGATAACGGCAGACCACGCTCTTTGGTGCGGGAAGATTGATCCCAATGAAATCAAATTTGAAATAATTTTCATTGTGCTTGAAAATACGGTTCTTATCGAAAGAAAAATTGGGAATAATTTCTTCTAATAGTTTTATTTGAGTAATATAAACTTTGGGAGGTTTTGTATTTGGTTTCCCATATCTCGGGTCATAACTGGTAGCGCCCCCGACCATTCCGAACCACATCCGTCCTCTACCATCTTTGAAATAAGCACCCTCATTACATTCGTCTCCTGCCAGGCCGTCCTCGTGCAAAATAGTTCGAAGGCTGGGCTCTTCCTCAGAAAAATCCAGTATATTGATTCCTTTGTAAGTGCTAAGGTATATTTTCCCTTCTTCATCCTCCAGTATGCCCATAATCATATTGCTGGAGAGCCCATGTCGAATATCATATCTTTTAAATTGACCATCTCGATAGATCCATAGACCCACATCGGTTCCGAAATACAGGGTACCGTCTCCGTCTTCATGAATAGAATATAATGTATGCCCTGATAATCCCATACTTTCATTGAGAGTGTGAAATTGACCATCCCGATAAACAGTAATTCCATTCTGATAACTGCCAAAATATAGACTACCATTTTTACTTTCATGAATCGATATCACGTTGTTAATCACGGTACCATCTTGGGCGGTAAGGGTTTCGATTTTTCCATCTTTATAAATACTCAGGCCACGATATGCACCAAAATAGATCGACCCATCCCGACCCTCGGCGATAGATGAAATATTATCATCAATAAGACCCATCTTTTTGTTCAACTGCTTAAACCGGTGACCATCATAAATATATACGCCCTGATAACCAGTACCAAAATACATTTTGCCGTCTTTGGCTTTATGAATGACTCTGACTCGCTGTTTTGCCAGATCAGTATTCTTGGCAAACGTTTCGAATTCTCCATTTCTATAAACGGTGATACCGAGGCCGCAGGCAAAATACATATGGCCCTCAGAACTTTCACTGATTGCATAGACGATATTATCCGGCAGCCCCACATCCTCAGTCAAGGTCTCCAAGAGTCCCCTATTATATATACAAACACCACCTCCGGACATCCCGATATATAGTGTACCATCTCCTCCTTTGAAGAGGGATAAGACATAATCATTCGTCAATCCATTGGAATGGTTGACGAATTCTAATTCACCATCCTGGTAAAGGTTGATACCCGCGACAGTCCCGATATAGAGTGTTCCATCGTCCCCTCGACATAACGTATTTACATAATTATTCGAAAGACCATTTTCCTCATTTAGAGTGTCG
>Ga0114922_10001055_pt1 | contig 26241 bp, 21 predicted proteins | sample AartaG_FD_100975 | JGI IMG/M metagenome (GOLD analysis project Ga0114922, IMG submission 100975) | Deep subsurface microbial communities from Aarhus Bay to uncover new lineages of life (NeLLi) - Aarhus_00045 metaG | ecosystem: Environmental > Aquatic > Marine > Oceanic > Sediment | place... | reverse complement strand
TGAATCGATATTTATTTTTGCCTCGGCCAGTGTCTTAAACAAGATATTCGCCACCCCATAATGCGACCTCATGCCCACGCCGACCACTGAGATTTCGGCGATGTCGTCGCGGACAAATACCGACTGGCAATGCACATGCTCTTTGATTTCTTCGATTGCCTTCTGCGCGTCGGCCAGGTCGGACTTGGCAACTGTAAAGGACATATTTGCCTTTTCCTTGCTGATCTCGACCTGGATAATGTCGTTGACAATCACCCGTGCCCCGGCCAGATGTGCAAAAATCTTTGCCGCATTGCCGGGCTTGTTGTCAACACCGATTAGACCTATCTTGGCAAGGTTCTTCTGCATCGTGGCGCCGGAGACCAAGATGCCCTCCATTTCCGGCATTTCCTGACTGATTAGTGTTCCCGGTTTGTCTTCCATACTGCTCCTTACATGAATTTTGACGTTAAACTTTTTGCCAAACTCGATGGCCCTGGAGTGCATGATGCCGGCACCGAGACTTGCAAGCTCCAGCATTTCATCGTAGCTGATGTAGTCCATCTTTGCAGCGGCGGGGAAGATTCTCGGGTCGGTGGTGTATATTCCGTCAATATCGGTGTATATCTCACAGACGTCGGCTTTCAGCACGGCCGCAAGAGCAACAGCACTGGTGTCGGACCCGCCCCGACCGAGTGTTGTTATGTTGCCGTTTTCGTCCATACCCTGAAATCCCGCAACGATAACGATATGACCGGCCTCGAGCTTCCTGCGTATTCTATCGGTGCCGATGCTCTTGATCCGGGCCTTTGAGTGAGTATCGTCCGTTATCATGCGGATCTGTGAGCCGGTAAAACTTATCGCCTTCTGCCCCATCGCGTCAAGGGCCATGGCTATCAGGGATACGGTCTGCTGTTCGCCTGTACTCAGGAGCATATCCATCTCTCGCCTCGGCGGGTTGGGATTCAACTCAAGAGCGTCGGCTACGAGCTGGTCGGTCTGCTTGCCGCGCGCAGACGCTACTACCACGACCTGATTGCCCTGATTGTGGGCGTCGGCAGCTCGTGCGGCCGCACGCCGAATCTTGTCGGCGTCGGCTACGGATGTGCCGCCAAATTTCTGAACGACTATTGCCATTTCGGCTACAAGTATATGCACATCCAGAAGAATTGTCAAATTTTGCTTTGTAGAAAAGCTTATAAATGTCATTATGAGTCGCGGCGCGCCGGGAAAGAATCTCAATCCTTCGCCTGCCGGAGATTATTCATCCCGATGTACCGGAACTTGGACTGACGATTCTGGATACCTGCTTTCGCGGCGATGACAAAAACAAATATCGAATATCGAACGCTCCTTCGGCAAGCTCAGGACAAACTCACTTTGAATGACGAAGTGGATTCCGACTCCATCCAGAGATGGGTTTCAGGTGTGGGGAGATTTGGATTTACTATTTACGATTTACTATTTACAATTGGGGGGAGGTGATTTGCTTTACAATTTATACTTTGTAGAAAGGGGAAATAAGATGCTGGCAAACTTAGCGGGTTTGGTAATCGGCGGGGTGATAGTGATAGTTGTGGTGCTGGTGGCGGGCTACTACATCCTGCGGTACATGCGAGGGAGCCTCAAGATGGTGCTGCCCATGAACGGGTTTGATCCGGGTGAGAAGGTGGCTGGTTCGTTTGAATTGAAGACGCGAAAAATAATTGAAGCCAGACGTCTTTATGCGGCCTTAGTAGGTGAGGAGGTTACCAAAGAGCGCCGCGGCGATAAAACCAGGAGCCGGAGAAGGGAGATATACCGGGACGAACAGACGATAGAGGAGACGAGGACGTTTGCGGCAGGGGAAACGCTGGAATATAGTTTCGAACTTACTGCGCCATCAGTTGATGGACCTGATTTTCTCGATTCGGCTTTAGGGCAGGCCCTGAAGACGGGCATGTCTCTGCTAAGCGGCAGGAGAAGGTATCTGCGGTGGAAGGTGCAAGTCAGGCTGGACGCTAAGGGTATCGATTTGAGTTCGAGCAAGCGCATTACCTTGAATATGCCACAGGCGGTCTGAAACAAACTGCTGAGTTCGCCAAAGAGACCGAGTGAGCCGATGTCACGTGGAAATAAAAACGCGGAAGTATTATCGCTTGGCGGAAGTTGTCGGTGGAGAAATGACCCTGCCCGCCGGGCGGGGGAAAACTTAAATGTGGTATGCATGGCATACCCTACCGGGGAATTTGAGTCGAGAAGATGAATAGATGGTTGTTGCTACCGGTAGTGTTAGCAGGCTGGATTGGTGCCGGATTTATAATGTTCGGCGCGCCGCAGCAAAGTGAAAACACTGCAATGCTGTCAAGTGCGCCCAAACGAATTGTATCGATGGCGCCGAATCTTACGGAGATACTCTTTGCCCTTGGACTTGAAAATGAAATTGTCGGCGTGGCTTCCGACAGCGATTATCCGCCCCAAGCCCTGAGTAAATCGAAGGTAGGGACCTTCTGGCAGCCGAATACCGAAGCCGTTATTGCGCTCAATCCGGATTTGATAATTATGTTGGATAACGAGCGACACAGACCGTTTGCAAGCAGCCTAAATCGTGCCGGCTACCGGGTTTTGACCTTAGAGTTAAGAAAAATGGAGCATCTGCAGACTTCGATTGAGCTTATTGGAGGCACTACTGATAGACAGTTGCAGGCTCAGGGATTAACAGATAAGATTACAGAGAAGCTGGATGCTCTCTCTTCGCGGGTTGGCGCAGAGCCAAAAGTGAAAGTGCTGTGGACGGTTCAGAATGAGCCGCTTCGCGTAGCGGGACGTGATACGTTCGTCAACGGGATAATCGAATTGGCCGGCGGCCAAAACGCTATCGGTCCCACGGTCCAGGAATATCCACGCATAGGAACGGAAGAACTCCTTGCCTGCGGTGCGGAAGTGATAATTGAGGCCGCAATGGGAGTCGATCTCAAGCAGCAACGGCACGCAGCAGGCATCTTCTGGAGCAAGTATCCGAATTTGTCGGCGGTCAAGAATGACAGGATTTATGTTGTTAAGCCTGACACTGTGCTGAGATTGGGGCCGAGACTGCCGGAGGGCTTGGAGATGATTGCCCGCTGTTTGCATCCAAACAGCTTTGTTGAATGAGTAGGAACTGGATTAAGCCAAAGGTAATGGTGTGAAAGAAAGAATCATACTTTGCTTCAGCGGCGGTAAGGACAGTGTATTGGCCCTTTACGAGCTGCTCAAGCAGGGCAACTATGAAGTAGCAGCGCTGCTGACGACGATAACACAAGACTATGACCGAATATCAATGCATGATGTAAGGACGGATTTGCTTGAGCTTCAGGCACAAGCGCTGGGATTGCCGCTTGAGAAGGTCATTATCCCGGCGAACAGTTCTGAACAGGAATATGAGGCCCGGATGCGACAGGTCATGGAAAGATATCTGGCGTCCGGAATCCATACAGTTGCCTTTGGCGATATATTCCTGGAAGATTTAAGAAGGTACCGGGAAGAGAATCTGTCAAAAATGGATATCAAGGCAATATTCCCCTTATGGAAGAATGACACCGCCAAACTTGCCGAAAGGTTTATAACCCTTGGCTTTGAGGCTGTCGTCACGTGCGTCGATGGGAAGATACTTGATGAAAGGTTTGTCGGCAGGGCTTTTAACCATGAATTTATATCCCAATTACCTCACGGCACAGACCCTTGTGGTGAGAATGGAGAATTCCACTCGTTCGTTTACAACGGGCCTCTGTTTAGCAGAAGGATATCTCACAGGGTCGGGGACGTGGTTTTGAGAGAGAAACGTTTTTACTACTGCGATTTGATACCGGTTGAGAATTACTCAGGCTCAACGAAACAGAAAGTAAGTTGATTGAATGACAAAAACTGTAACACCCGGTAAGCTGCTGCTCAAAGTAGCCGTCGGCTTTGTCTTACTGCTGGCGGTAATGATGTTATGCGCTTTAGTCGGTACACAAAAGATATCCTTAGCCAATGTTTTCGCCGGGCCCGGCGGGCACATCGATTACATAATCTTTGTCCGGGTCAGGCTGGCGCGCGCGGTTTTGGCTGCAACAGTAGGTGCAGCTCTGGCATGCGCTGGAGTCGTATTTCAGGGTCTTTTGCGAAACCCGCTGGCGGACCCATACATATTAGGTATATCCAGCGGTGCCGGCCTGGGGGCGGTTATTGCGGTTATCAGCGGGTTTAGCTGGACCCTTTGGGGCCGGTCGCCGATAGCAGTCTTCGCCTTCGCAGGGGCATTGGGCACGGTTTGGCTCGTCTGGCTGATTGGCCGACTGGCAGGAAGATCTAATGTAACGAGTTTGTTACTTGCAGGCGTGGTGGTCAATGCATTTTTCTCGGCGATAATTATGTTCTTAACTTCGATAGCAAAGAGCGACCAGGTATTCTCGACCATATTTTGGCTTATGGGCAATATGACGGAAGAGCAGTTTCATGTTCTTTGGCTGAGCGGTGGGTTTGTGATTGCGGGCGTAATCGCACTATTCTACATCAGCCCGCAACTGAACGTCATCAGTTTTGGCGAAGGTGATGCACGCAGCATGGGCGTAAACACCATGGCGGTCCAGACAATTGCATTTGCCGTGGCAGCCGCCATAACGGCTGTTGCGGTGAGTTTGAGCGGTCTTATAGGATTTGTGGGCTTGATTGTTCCGCACGGTGTGAGGCTGGTATTTGGCCCCGACCACCGCCAATTGCTTCCCTTAAGTGCAATCGTGGGGGCTATATTTCTGGTGGTTTGTGACACGGCTGCGCGTATTGTCGTGGCACCGGCACAACTACCGGTCGGTGTGGTGACGGCCATTGTTGGCGGCCCGTTTTTTCTGGTCTTGTTAATCAGGCACGCGAGGAAGGTGGGGTGGCTGGTCAAATGAGCATGATAGACGTTAGCCATCTGGGTTTCAGCTATTCGGAAGGCGAGGTTCTGCGTAATTTGAGCTTTCAGGTTGGGCGAGGCTTTTTCTTGACGATAGCCGGTCCGAATGGTTCCGGCAAAAGCACGTTGCTCAACTTGCTGAGCGGTCAACTTAGAGCAGGCTCCGGCTCCATAAGGATAGACGGTGCTGAGGTGGAATCATACAGCACCGCCTCTCTTGCCAAGAAGGTGTCGGTAGTGCGACAGGAATTTGTGCCGGTGTTCGGCTTTTCGGTGCTCGAAACGGTTCTGATGGCGAGGGTACCTTATTACGGCCAGCTGGGATTTGAAACTAAGCACGATAGAGACATAGCGAACGATGCACTTGAGGCGACTGAAACGATCAGGCTGGCCCGGCGGCAATTAGGTCAAATAAGTGGGGGTGAAAGACAGAGAGTCTTTATTGCCCGGGCGCTTGCACAGGATACGCCCGTTTTGCTGCTGGATGAGCCGACGAGTTTTCTTGATTTGCACCATCAGGTCAGGATATATGATCTTCTGAAGAAAATGCAGATTGAAAAAGCCAAGACGATAGTTGCGGTAACGCACGATATCAATCTGGCGGCGCAGTATTGTGACGAGCTGTTGCTGCTGGCGACAGATGGCAATTGTTACAAGGGGACCGGCCGGGATGTGCTTGGCCCCGAGACAATTGAAAAGGTATTTGGCGTAACCGGCTTTGCGGGGCGGATAGGGACCGAAAAGTTCTTCCTGCCGTTAGGTGAATTTTCAAGGGATCGGCCTAACAGAATGTCGTAAGGTTTTATTCTGGCTGTAGTTAGAATTTTAAGGCAAATTGTCTTGCATAATTTGCAATAGCTTATTATATTTTCGTTCCAAAAATACCTCGATTGAACTAACATAATGTGGTTTGTTGGCGTTGGGAAAGTCGCCCTGCCGGCGAGAACTGGTTTCGGTATAGGAAAGGCGGGTAAGCGTGGCGAAAAAGGCAAAGAAAACATTCAGGAAAAAGACAACCGTAAAGAAAGCCCCGGCCAAAAAGAAAGCCCAGGTAAAAAAGGTGCGCAAAAAGAAAGTCCGGGGATGGCAAAGAAGGCGTGCTCTTACAACCGAGGAAATTCAACACTTCAGGGAGTTGCTCTTACAGAAAAGGGCGGAGCTTGTGGGTGATGTCAGTTCTATCGAGAACGAGGCGCTTAAGAAGTCCCGGCTCGACGCCGCCGGCGACCTCTCGAGTATGCCTATACATATGGCGGACCTGGGGACGGACAATTTCGAGCAGGAGTTTGCACTCGGGCTGATGGACAGCGAGCGCAAGATATTGGCTGAAATAAGTGATGCTCTGAAGCGTATCAGTGGTGGGACTTACGGCATCTGCGAGGGAACCGGCAAACCGATTGCCCGAGCCAGACTGGAGGCGAATCCGTGGGCTCGGTATTGCATTAAGTACGCCACCATGGTGGAGCAGGGGCTTGTAAGCGAAGGTGAGAAGATATATGCCGAACCCGAAGAAGAATATGAAGATGAGGACAAGTTAGAAGCCGAAGATGAGTTTGAAGAGGACGAAGCTGAAAAGCCGGGCTATAAAGACTATGACGAACTTGACGAAGAAGAGTCAACGTGAGAGACGAAAAACAATTGCGTCAAATATGGGGCACTTTGGCGTTTACCAGGTTGTTCCAAAGCTTCCGAATGGCTGTGGGGCCGACAAAGTTGGTCATAGCTATGCTGACGGTGATAGTGGTTTGCCTTGTAGGTTGGGTAATGGACATTTGCACGGAGGCCCGACCGGTCGGCGGCCAGCAGCAGGCGATACTTACACCGATAATCTTGTCCGTTGTGGATTTTGGCAAGGCGGCGCAACTTGAAGTGTACGTTACCGAGCCGGAAAAGACCATCCGCTCCATAGAACAATACAAACAGCAGGGCCATGGAAGGGGCGTGTTTTCAACGCTGTGGAACTTCGGTGCGGCAAGATTCAACGGGGCGACAGTTTCACTGCTTAAACTGGACATTGCAAACACGCTCGCCAATATCTGGCTCTGTGCAGTTGGTCTGGCCTGGGCGGTTAAGTACCACACTGTTTACAGCATAGTCTATTTCACCGTTGTTACCATCGTTATCTGTGTTTTCGGAGGGGCCATTTGTCGATGTGCGGCCCTGGAATTTGCCCGCGGTGAAAAATCCGGACTGACTGAGGCGTTCAGATTCAGTGGAGCAAAGCTGTCAAGTTTGTTGGCAGCCCCCTTCGTACCTGTTGGCATAATGCTCTTGTTAGGTGCGCTGGTTTTCTTTCTTGGGTTGATGGGCAATTTGCCGGCCGGATTCGGTGAGTTGATTACGGCTCTGGGGCTCGGGTGTGCCCTGTTAATCGGGCTGTTGCTGGTTTTTTTGCTGACCGGGATGATTGCAGGGGCGGGGCTTATGCTCCCTGCGGTTGCATATGAAGGGTCTGATGGACTTGATGCCATAAGCAGGTCCTTCATGTACGTATTCAGCCGACCCTGGGCGATGTTGCTATATACGTTAACGGCTACCGTATGGGGAACGATCTCGTATCTGTTTGCACGATTTTTCGCCTTCTTGGTTCTGATTGTGACGTACGGCCTGCTTTATCTGGGTTTTTCGTGCAGGGTCGGCGGTACGGAGAGACTGGCAAGCCTTTGGCCCAGGCCCGAGTTTTTGAATCTAATCGGCACAAGCGCCGAGGTGTCGATGAGTTGGTCGCAATCAGTAGCTTCGTTTTTGATTCACCTGACGGCGCTTTTCATCGTTGGGCTGGTGGTGGCCTTTGTGATAAGTTTTTATTTCTCCGCAAGCACGATAATCTATGCCCTGATGCGCGACGGTGTTGACAACGTCGGCACAGACGAGATTTATATCCAGCTTGACGAAGTTCGAGACAAAGCGGCGGCGTCAAACATACGCGAAGAAGACTGACCAACGGCCATACACGATGTTTGGCATACTAATTCATTTCTATAAACTGCTTGTGTATTAAAGCCACATAGCGAAGTTAAAAACTGTAATGCTTCAGACGGAACCGGACATTTCCTGAATTTGAATTAGTATGTAAATCAAAAAAAGAAAGTGGCCATGGCAAACAAACGAAAAAAGTTTTCTACCGAGCAAACCGGGCTTTAGATACAAGAAGTTTATCCGGAAGTTACCTGCAAAATTCGGGACGATACTAATTGTTTTTATCGCCTATGTATTCCGGGATAAGCAGCTTTATCGACTCGACAATTCTGTCGTAGTCCTGCGTTTGGGCGACGTCGACGAGTTTGGCGATTTCGGCGCGAAGTGTTTGGCGGTCCTTTGAGATGTTTTTCCATGCCGCTATCTTGGGGTGCCTGGTCGCCAGCATGTTCTCACCGGCTATAGACAGCTCTTCAAACAGTTTCTCGCCCGGCCTGGGCCCTGTGAAGATCATCTCAATATCTTCCCCAGGTCGAAAGCCGCTCAGCGTTATCAATTCCTTCGCTAAATCGACTATTCTCACAGGCTCCCCCATATCCAGCACGAATATTTCGCCACCCCGGCCCATCGCTGCTGCCTGCAAAACCAACTGGCCCGCTTCCGGTATGGTCATGAAGTATCGCTTCATCTCGGGATGCGTTACTGTTACAGGCCCGCCGGCAGCTATTTGTTTATTGAAAATCGGGACCACCGAACCTTCAGAACCAAGGACATTGCCGAAACGAACCGTTACAAAATGCGTCTTGCTCGTATTGTTCAAATCCTGAATATACATCTCCGCGACACGCTTTGACGAGCCCATGATACTCGTGGGATTCACAGCCTTGTCCGTGCTTATCATCACGAAATCACCGGCTCCATAAGCCTCTGCTGCATCGGCAATATTCCCGGTCCCAACCACATTATTCTTCACGGCTTCACTGGGATTGGTCTCCATCAACGGGACGTGCTTATGAGCGGCCGCATGGATCACAACCTCGGGGCGGTATTTCTCAAAAACCTGTTCAACCCGTGCCTTGTTAGTTATGTTGCACACCAGCGCCTCTGTAGTCACATCGGGAAAACTATCTCTCAGTTCCCGATCTATGTAAAACAGTGGATTCTCGGCCTGTTCAACAAGCAAGAGCTGTTTTGGGCTGAAGTTACATACCTGCCGGCACATTTCCGAGCCTATCGACCCGCCGGCCCCTGTTACAAGGATCACCTTGTTTTTTAGAAACCGCTCTATCAAGTCCAGATCCAACTGCACCACGTCTCTGCCCAACAGGTCGTCAATATCCACGTCGCGGATCTGTGAGACCTTAAACCTGCCCGATGCAATATCCGTAATCGACGGCACCGTTCGAAATCGAATCTTTGTCCCCTGGCATATCTGCACAACACGTCTCAACTCTTTATGCGCGGCACTCGGCATGGCTATGGCAATTTCGTCAATCTTTTCCTTCCGACACACCTCGGGCAGTTGTTCGACGGTTCCCAAAACACTGATGCCGTGAATGCTGGCCCCCTGCTTGGCGGCATCGTCATCGATAAAGCCGACAACGTCATACCGCTCAATTCTCATTCGCATAATTTCTCTAAGCAGTGCCTCGCCCGCGTCTCCGGCTCCCACTATCAAGAATCGCTTCAGACCCGTACTCGTTTCAGCCAAGAACTCCTCATGGTACATGCGAACAAGCATGCGAAGTCCCGCCAGGATCATCACGGTCGTGAAAAGATCGAGCATCAGTACGCCCTGGCTCACCCCGGTCAGACTTCTAAGACCGGCCGGCAAAGACCTGCGCACCGGATCAACCCACAACATCGTGACCCATAGTACAACTATAATGATCGTACTGACCAGGGATGCCCTTACTATCTGAATGAGGTCGGATATCCCCACGTAGCGCCACCAGCCGCGATACTGTTTGAACAGGCCGAATACGATTAGCTTGATCGGCAGCATGAAAAGCAGCAGTATGGGGTACTGATAGAACAGCCATGCGCGCCGCAACTGCATATTTGTAATAAGCAGAAATGACAACATCAGCGAGCCGGCAAAAGCCAATATGTGCACAAGAACAATCAGCGGCCTTCGCAAGCGTAGCATTCTATCTACAGCCGAAGTAGATGTTTCGGCAATGCCCCTTTTGGTGCTCTGTGACTGGTCGGTGTTATCGGAATCAGGCATATTTTCCTTTGCTTCATTGCCAACAGTAATTTGCCGTAACAACTTCAAGTATAGCAGGCCCGGCAGTTAATGTCAACGCTGCCGTTTATCTGACGATTGCCCCCCGCCTCGCCTGCGGTTAGGTACGATGGCAGTGAATTCCGGCACGCCCGCCGAGACACGATACGGCGCTTAGTCGCCCGCCCGGCTTGCTCTATTGGGTTGCTCCCTGCGGCATGTTCGGGTCAAAAATCTCTTTCAGCTCGGTCATTATCGCTTCCATCTTCCCTATAGGCTCTTGGACCTGCCGGGCAGCCTCTGCGCTGGTCTGCTCGTCAATTACATACGGTGTGATAAAGGCTAACAGTTCGTTATTTGTTTGAAGCGTCTCCTCATGACTAAACAGAGCCCCCGCGACCGGTATATCACCCAAAAGCGGAACCTTTCGCCTGACAGTACTGTCCTTTTGAAAAAGGATGCCTCCAAGCAAAATCGTCTCGCCGTCATTGACGATAAGGTGTGTCGTGGTATTTAGCTTGTTGACGGCTACCTGGTCATTGACACGTTCGGTTGCAACCTCAGAGATTTCCAAATTGATGGTAACGTCAACAGCCTTTTCAGGTGTGATGTTGGGCCTTACCCGCAGAGTTACACCCACGTCCTTATAATCATAGGTTTTGTCCGTAGCACTGGCTTCCGTTGAGACTTTTGAAGCCGTTATAAACGCTACTTCCGTGCCCTTGATGAATACCGCTTCTTCATTGTCCTTGGTCCACAACGTCGGCTGATTAAGGATTCTGGCGTTGACTTTTTTGACCAACAAATCAATAAGGATATTGACATTGGCCGTCGTGGTCAGCGTAAGTGCCCCACGTGTTTCTATATTTGTAAGCTTAGTTAAAAATCCCAGAGCGTTTTCTTCCAGACCAAATGCATCGGGATTTGTGGAAAGCTGAATACCGAGAGAAGTCATACTGCTGTGGTCTATCTCTACGATTACGGCTTTTATCATCACCTGTTTGCCGGGCTGGTCAAGTTCTTCGATCATAGCTGCGATGGAATCGAGATACTCCGGCGGAGCAAGCACAAGGATGGCCTTGCTGCGGTGAACGGGAATGAACCTTATCTTGCCTATGAGATTACTTGTCGGCATCTTTGTATCGGTAGTTCGGGTCCCCCGGTCCCACCACGGAGTAATAATCTCGGTCGAAGTGCTACCGGAATCAGTCTGGGTACTGCCTGAATCACTGCTGGCCGTAGCGCTCATCGTATCCACTGAAAGACCCCGCTTACTCCTGCGGATTGTTGCTGTTGTGCCGGGCTCGTTTAATATCGCGTTCAACTGGTCGCACAGGTCCTCCGAATCGGCGTACTTGAGCGTTATGACCCGCGGTACCTCGGCCATCTCCTGGCTGTCTAATTGTTTGACGAGCTTTTCAATGACCTCATAGGCTTCAGGTATCTTGCTTATTACGATTATCTTCTTCGTGTCCGGCACCGCCTCAAACGTCAGCGCGCCGTAAAGAGTGCCTACAATTTTTTTCTTTTCATCTTCATCACCGTAGCCAAAGAAAAATCTCATGAAGCTGCGACTACTGTCCGCGCCTTCCTCGGTAAACAGTTTGTCCAACAGATTGACCATCTGTACGGGGTCGGAATTCTGCAGCGATACTATCCTGTACTGGTCTTCTTCAACGTCTATCGGAATGTCCCACTCCTTTATCTGACTTTCAATCTTTCTGAGATTCTCCTCAGAGGCTATCACGGTTACCTTTTTCACCGTCGGATATGATATGACTTTCACCGCGTCCTCCGGTTTAACCGTACCATACCTAGATCTTCGGGAACTTCGGCTATAGCTGTAACTTGAATAGCTGCCGGCGGTGTTTTCGTATAGACCCTCGATATTCAGCTTGATTTGGTCGGGGTCGGCATGTTTGAGTTTGAATGTCCTTTGCTTGAATATGTCCAGCATCGGAAGGTCAATCTCGGCGATGAGCTTTTCAACCATTTTGCGGTTTTCCTCGCTTCCAAATATGACAATCTGCTTTGACTGCCGCAATGCCTCAACCACTACGTTTGCCTTGAGGTCGGTACCCGGCATCTCGCCGATTGTTCGGTTGACAGCCCTGGCAACCTCTTGCGCATCAACATACGTGACCGCAACTACGGTCTGCTCGGGCTTAACGGCTTCCTCAATGTCCAGTTTCTTAATCCATTCGGCTATTGTCTTCATATCCTCGGCAGAGGCCCGTGCAATAATCCAGCCCTGTTTGGGCATCGGAATCAGCGTCGCGGTAATCTCTTCCGATGCAATAACCACCGAAGCCGCAGGTTTAGCACCTTCGCTGGAAGATGACGATGAAGATGATGTGGTAGATCTACGGCCTCTGTCCCTGGAACCCCTGCCGCGGCTCGAACTATCCTGCCCGCCGGTCAATATCAACTGCAGCACCTGAACAACCTCGCCGGGGTCGGCATTTTTAAGTTCAAAAATTTCCGTAACCGTCTGCTCCGATTCCGGGACATCAAGCTGTCTTCTGATCTGTTCGATACGCATCAGGTTTTCAACCGTATCTATAACCGACACGATACCTGTGTTTTCAATGGCGGTAACATGGCCATACTCGGCGGTCAGCGGTGTGATTATCTCTGCAAAACGGGTGGGACTGTAGTTCTTAAGCTTGAAAAACTTTTCAACAACCTGAGATTTGTTCTCTATCCGCGCAAGAGGGTCATCAACACCAAGAGTCGGCACAGCGCCGAGTTTTGCCTGTGAAATAGGCTTAAGAAAAATCCTGTCGTCCGCAAGCTCTGCGATAACACCTCTGGCGCGTAGTGCTGCATAAATCAATGACAGGGCCTGGTCTCTCGGTATCTCTTCGCTCGAATAGATGGTTATCTTCTGCTTCATCACCTCTTCGCTTGTGGGGATAATCGGCTTGCCCGTCCAGTCTCCCAATGTCTGAATGATTTTCTTCATCTCCACATCGTTCAGGTTCACCGCCTCTAAAAGGTCATCGTCTTCGGCAGGTTGATTCGGGTCTGACGAATCGTCAGCCCGGCCTTCAGAGTCCCGGCGTCCCCGTTCTCTTCTGCCTCTTCGCCTCCCGTCTCTTCTTCCTTCCCTGTCTTGCTCACCTTCTTCGGCGTCTGTTGTGCTACTATCGGCCTGAGCCGAAGTCTCGTCGGCCTGCGCCGATTCGGCGCTTTTTGACTCTGCATCAACGCCCGGACTCGGCTTATACACACAACCACGCCAGATAATTACAGCTAATACAATAAAGCAAATTATGAATATCAGTTTTGAGCGTTTCATCTTTTCTCCTATTTATCTTCAATTCTGCTCGGACTCGAATTCTTCCCGACGCTGGCGGAAATATTCACGCCTTTCTTCCCGCGACATGTCTCTCATTCTTTCCCGCATCTCGCGCCTTTCGTCTTCAGACATATCAAGGAAGCGACCCATCCCGCGCCGACCAAAACCTGGCCCCGGCCCCTCACCTTCCTCTCGCATAGGCCGTACCTCTTGGGCTCTACGCTCCCTTGATTCCTTCCGAGGCTTCGATACTGGACGGTCTGAATCCTTCTTGGCAGAGGCGGCGAATGGAAACAGCTTCTTTTCCTTTTCTTCCCACAGTATCGTTACCTCCTTCGGGCCGATCGCGATAATCTTCGCACCACCAACCTCATCGCCGACCTTGTACCACTTCTCGTTGATCAGCGCCTTACTGCCCAAAATGGCGCTGCAAGTCGGCGGCTTGGCCTTCGCCTTGGGCTCTGCAAACATATTTCTTTCTTTAATCTTGTCTGCAGCAGCACGATTGGACGCAATACATGCCTTTACCGCTTCATCATTTTGCCCGTTCTCGGCGACAACTCTTTCTATCCTGCCCTTTGTCCGAACCGAGGTAACGACAAAGCCCAACACCTTGCCGACCGTTAAAACCGCCAACACCAACGACGCTGCAAACAGGGCCTTGGAAATGTACTCTTTAGGGTTTTTAATACTATTGAACTTCATAACCAACCTCTGTGAAAATTGTCATTTAACAAACGTTGATACGGTAATTACTATGTCCATCTGCTCGCGTTTCTTTGTATCACATTTGAGGTGCAGTTCCTCAACACCGACCAGATACAGATTGTCGCCCAATCCGGCCAACAAATCCAATACCTGTGCAAATTTGCCTTTGCCCCGGCACTGCAACCGCAAACTCTTATACCCGCTTGACTGTTTCGACGCAGACTGCAGAAACTGCAGGCTCGTCACATTGATACCGGCCTTTTTCAACTGTTCGTTGAACCTGCCCCGAAACAAAGGACCCTGCACACTTTCCGCCTTCGGCATTTCAAGCTCCGGCACAACAGAGAGCAAACCCGCCTGCTTGGCGGCAAGTCCACTGCTCTTAGGCACAATGCTGTCAAGCTTCGCCCGTTCTGTCTTCAGGGCCGACCTGGTCGAAAGCCAGTCACCAACCCACGGGTCTATCACAAAAGCATACGCCAGAATCACAACAAGGCCCGCAGCACCCAGCTTCAGCGTTCTCTTTTCTGGTTCACTTAGTTTCGCCAATACAGCTCCCTACTTCTTTCTGGTGAAATTCTTATAATGAAAAGTCATCTTGAATCCGACCTTGCCTTTCTTTTTGTCAACTGCCGAGCTTTGAATCCTGACTTCCTTGATACCACTCTGCTCGCCGAGCTTCTTTTGAAACTCATACAACTGGTCGTAAGTCTTGCAACTCCCACCTATTGTTACCGCCTGACGTTTCTTGAACGTAATCATGTCAAGCATCATCCCCTCGCCGCTGCTCTCGCTTATCTTGTCCAAGAAATCCAGCATGTCCGGCCTCTGGGCGGCAACGGCCTTGCGCATCTGCTGCTGCTCTATAAGCACGCCCGCACTTGTTTCACCGGGATTGCCCGACGTCGAGGAAATATGATTTCTAAGTTGCGCAAGGCTTGCTTTATCGACGGCGTAAGAAACCAGCACAAGTAAGACCACCATCGCCACGGTAATCACACATGGACGTTTTAATGAGCCTGCCAGCCGGCTCGCACGGCCCGTTCCTGTCGCCGAATACAAATCTTCAAACAGATTCAGTTCATCCGGTTCTGTATCCAGAGCCAGCATCGCGGCGCCGATAGACCCAATGTATTCGACGACATCTTCGGAAGCTGTATCTTCGGATAATTTCAGCGCCTCGGGGTCCTGCACTGCCGCATGTGCGTTTATGCCCGCCTCGCGAAGGTATGAAATCAGCTTTTTGTAAGTCCCTGTATCTTCCGACAATACCACTACTTTTGCATCCGCATTATCAGTCAGCCCGAAAAGTTCAAGTGCGTTGCGCAGGTCATGCACAAAAAGCTCAGCCGTGTTGCGCCAATCCGCTCGTTGTGAAAAGTCCTCCAGACCAACGTCCAAAGTTACAGCGCAACTTAATCGGCCGTTGTCGGCAAGAACAACTCCCGTGTCCGCCTCGGCGATATTTATAACTACCTTCTTCCCGTACGTGCCGCCAAAAAGCTCCAGCCACGCCCTGACCAATCCCTCGTAATCCAAAAGAATCTTCGATGCCCCCAAACGTCGAGCCGTGCCGGCATAGGCCCTCAAACCTCCCGTCTTTCCGGCTGCTATTGTAACACCACGCTTACCGCCCGCGGGCTTATCCACGCGCCAGCATACCTGCATCTCGCCCGCCGGCAGCGGCAGTAATGCCTCCGCCTGCATCTTCACAACAGAGTCAACCTGACCGTCTCTGACCGGAGGTATGTCGATCCGATAGAAAACCACACCTCTTGACTCGGCGACGATTATTACCGGCTCGTTCGTCTCCATAGCGCGTTCCGACTCCGCCGAACTTACCTCCTCGCGCAGAAACGATTCGATGCCGGCCGCATCAGGCCTGTCAAAGGTCCGCTTCCAAACGAGTTCGTATCCGGCTGCCCTTTTTCGCACCTTAACAGCTTTGAACGGTCCCTGACCGTTGCGACCTGTCGATATCGCAATCACACTACTCATATTAGCTGTCGCACCAATTGTGTTATTCAATAGTCAGCTCCTGTTCGCCGGTAAAGTATTTGTGCAGGCGACTTGTCCCGGTCCACCACCGCTTCGACCTTGCGCGCCGCCTCAGTAGCGTATGCCCGGGCGGCGCTGTGTATCGTAAAAACGCTCGAACGTGTCGTCAGCTGGTCTATGAAATTCCTGGCAATGTTTTTATTCGCAAAGCTCTTGACCTGTCCTAAGTCACCGATGTCCGCCATCCCGTCGGCCAATCCACTTCTATAAGCTATTATATCGGCCGCAACCTGCTCATCCCCCTCGAACAAGGCCAAAAGAACTACCGCCGGCGCCGTATTAACGTTCACCTTGCCCGGTATCAGCTCCTCGTCCGTCACCGTTATCTTGTCGGCTATCTTGAAAAAAGTCTCCATGTCCAAAGGCTGCGGCTCGTCAGAATCCCTGCCGCCCTCTTTCGGCTTTGACGGGCTGTCATTCGTAATCAACTCACCTATACCCTTGAAGCCATCCTTGCGATTATCAACTATCCACCCGGCGTAAGACCTGCTGATATCAAGGGCCCTTCTGAGCCTGTTTTCGTTGGCCTTATTGATGTTTATCCTGCTACCGCCCTCGGCGTCCGTGTTCTTCTCGTACGAATAGCACGTAAGATAATGAATCCAGCCTGCGCTGGCCTCGGTAATTTCAGCCCCGCTGCCGCCGTACAGCAACACCGGCGTAACACCTTTTACCAACAGCAGTTCTCGCATCGTCTTGAAATTACCGTTGCGGATCTCGTATCCGTAGGGCAGATTAATATAATAGCCCGCCTCGGCCCCTCCCTCACTAATGTTATCATCTTCGTCCCGCCAGTCTAATATGCTGTCGGCAATCTCGGCCGTCATGTTCGGCAGTTGCATCAACTGCTCTTCGGTCGCCGTGTTGATATTCAGCTTTCCCGCTTCGTCGGTCACCTCCACCGTGAAACTACAGCCGTCCAACGGCACATCGTTAAAGTCCGCCGGATTGCTCGCCCATAAATCAGCAAAGCTGTCATTGTAATTCGTCGCAAAATCATCGTTAAGCACCGCGATTGCCGTCTCCACACCCGCCCGGCTCCCCCACTTGCACCGCATCTGCTCCGCCGAGGCAAGGCTTATCCTCGTATCAAGCCGGCTCGTGTGGGCCACAGTCGTCATTATCACCGTCAGCAGAACGATGACCCACAACACGCCCACCAGTACCAGGCCCACTTTCAACCTTTCTTTATCAGCCAAACTCATATCACTCACTTTCAGCCGTTGCATCGGAACTACCCTGTGTTTGTTGGCCTAATCTCGGAAAACTCACGACAAAGTTCCGCACCATTATCTCCGCCTTTTCCTTGTCATCACCTGCCTGACCGGCCAGACTCACTTCCACAAGCTCCGGCAGCAGGTTTTGCTCAGGCGGCCACTCCATCTGCCACTCACTGCCGTCGAAGAACTGAACACTAAAATCCACAATATTTTCCGCGATTCCCGTCAGTATCCCCCCTTGCGATTCGATGTCATCCTCCATCCCAACAATCGGGCACAACCTTCGCATGAGCACCGATTTCGCTTCATCCTGTTTTTCTTCTTTGTGAAGAAAGTATTGCACTTCATAAACATCACCCTCCGGCTGCCCGGGCCTTGCCGGTCCTGCGCCCACCACGCGCATCGTAAGGTCCATAATAAGCCCATCTTCAGCTTCTGTCAGAATGCCGACAAGTTTAGTTTTGCCCGCGTCCGTATCCCTGTACAGGTTCATCAGGTCCGTGCGCACCATATCAGCGGCGAACCTCAGTTCCTCGGCGCAGGTGCAGTTGGCCTCAACCCTTTCCCTGGCACCTGTAACGGTTCGCAAGGTCCCCACTGCAACCAACGCAATAAATGCGCCTATCACCGAAGCTGCCATGACCTCCACTAACGTAAAGCCTTTTCTATCGCGAGTTGTTCTCATCTTCGCTTTCTTCCTGGCCTGAACCTGGCGTGGACTCTTCGCTCTCACTTGAAAGCTCTGCACTGCCTGTGCCGTTAAAAACAGTCGATGCCGACACCTTTCCGGCTCGGCCGGCGGCGGTCCAGTAAACCATCATATACACCCGATAAATGTTGTCCGCCTCACCTTCGGTTATATCGCTACTCCAGCGGTAAACAATTTGGCTGTCTTCTTCATCGCCGAACCGACCCTCCAACTGCCCGGCCTCGATGAATTGCTCGACGCCGATATAGTCAATCAAAGTGAGCTGCCTGTCCAACAACTGCCAGGCCACTTCGTTTTCCCTGTTAAGCTTCACACCGCCAAGGCTCTTATTGCTGATGGCACAAAGCGTAACAACCGCGCCACTCAGCAAAACGGCCGCTGCGACCATCTCTACAAGACTAAAACCCGCTCGGACCGTCCGGTTTACCATTCTTCCACGTCCAAATCCAAAACCTCAAGCCCCGTTTCCATGGCTTCTCCGGATTCTATGTGTCCCTTTCCCGTAGCCGCCGAAATATAGACCGTACAATGATTTTTACCGTCGCCAATCTGCAACACAGTCATATCGGCCGTACCGTTCGGCCTGAATACAACCATACTCTCGCTCTCGGCATCGCCGCGGCGAGCCGTTGACATTATCTGAATCTGTTCAAACTTGACGTCGCCGGCAAACTGACGCGGCTTTGCATACTCATTCGATATCACACTTTGCCCCCCGTCAGTCTGCAAATTCGCGCCCGGCACCGTCAGCAGGTAACTATTGTTCGTATTATCCAGCATCAATTTGCACCGTGTTTGCTTTTCAATAGCGATAACCCTCGCGTATTTTGCCGCCAAGAGGACCTCCCTTGCCGCTTTATCAACCAGCATACGTTTATATGTCCCGAAGTACATTGCCCCTGAGGCGCCCGCCAAAAGAGCGATGATACCGACCACAAGCATCAGCTCTATTATGGTAAAGCCTCCTCCATGAGGCCCATTATTTTGCCTGATACTTTTAATCATTGTATATGTCTTCGTCGTCCGTACCTTCCTGGCCGCCCTCCATGCCGTCGGCCCCGTAGCTTATCAGGTCGTAACTGCCCACGTTGATTACACCATCCTCAACGTACTCATAAGGATTGTCCCATGGGTCAAGAAGCTCACTTTGCTTCATATAGCTGCCGTTCCATTTCTCTTCGAGGTCGGCTGGAGGAGCTAAAAGTGCTTCGAGGCCTTCATCCTGTGTCGGGAACCGACCGCAGTCATAGAAAAACCTGCCGAGTGCATTTTCGATAAGCGCCATCTTGCTCTTACCTATTTTCACTTTAGCTTCCCCCAAACCTGTAAGCATCTTGGGGACAATGAAGGCGGCTATTAATCCTATGATTAATACCACCGTCAAAACTTCTATAATGGTAAATCCCTTACGTTTTCTGCTCATCTCTCGTTCCTTTCCTGCGATAGTTCTAAAATCCCACGCCACCGAGTTCCATAACCACAATAGGCAGCAGTGTCGCGGCGATAATAAATCCGATAATCAAAGCCAGCAGCAATATCAGTACCGCCGGAAAAATCGCCATGAATCTTGTTACAGCCGCATCGGCAGCCTCATCGAACGTATCAGCCGCATTCAGTAAAAGCTCGTCAAGCTTGCCCGTCTGCTCCCCGACGGAGACTATCTGCACCAATAACGGCGGAAACAGGCCGCTTCGCCCCAGGGGTTCAGCAAGAGCTTCGCCGGTTTTTACTCTTACCGCCACTTCGTCAATTTCCCTGCCCAACTGTTCGTTGCCGAGTGTGTCACGCACCACGCCGAGTGCATTCAGTATTGTGATACCGCTTTTTGTAAGCGCCCCCAACGTCCGCGCGAACCTGCCCACTGCTATTGTGCGCAGAACCGGGCCCAGAACCGGTATCTTCAATTTGAAGCTGTCCCACCTAAGCCGTCCTTCCGGGCTCTGCTTCCACCTTGCCAGCCAATAAAGCCCCCCCGCAACCACCAGCGCCGCAAGCCATCCGAACTTTATGAGAAAATCGCTCATAGCCATCAGCATGCGCGTCGGCAAAGGCAGCGCCGCGACACCCCCCGCAATAGTATTGATTATCCTCGGCAATATCGCCGTTATCACGATAATCACTGAGATAAATCCAATGCTCAGTACGAATATGGGATAGGCCGATGCGTTTTTCATATTGGTCTTTACCTTCTCATCCCTGCTCAGGAGTTGGGCTAATTGTGTCATCGTCGAATCAAGAATGCCACCTGTCTCGCCCACGCGTATCATCGAAACATACAACCTGTTGAAAACCACGGGGCGCTTGGCCATCGCGTCGGAAAGGGAATCGCCGGTGCGGACGGCTTCGGCCAGGTCCCCGAGAAGCTTTTTGGTCGACTGTTTATGTTGCTGGGCGCCGATAATCTCAAGTGCGTTTAATACGGGCAGTCCCGCCCTCAGAGCGGTACTTAACTGACTTGTCACAGCTAAAAGGTCTTTGCCGCTGGTTCCGGCTGAACCAAACCGGGCGGATTTGGCGAACGCCAGGAGCTTCTGTGCCGGAGTTGATGTCTGCGGGGCGCCGGATTTTTCAAATAAATCGGTGGCGAAGTGGTCCATCTTTGCCAACTCGGCAACGGCACTTCGCCTGTCCACGGCATCTATTGCACCGCTCACGGTTTCGCCGGCTCCATCGACTCCCTTATAGCTAAACTGCACCAAAAACCAACCTTGAAACCAAATAACGAACCACAAACCACGAATCACGAAATCAACTCATTCATCGTCGATACCCTGGGTTACACGCAGCACCTCTTCGGCAGTTGTTATACCCGCCAATATCTTCTCGACCCCGTCGTGACGCATACTCACAAGACCCGCCCCGGCGGCCTTTATAATCTTCTCAGTCGTCGGCCTCGATGCTATCAATTTTCGAAGCTTGTCGGTTATTCTGAGCAGCTCGAATATCCCGACTCTGCCGCGCATCCCCGTGTCGTTACACTCACTACATCCCGTACCGTGATATAACTTGGCATCCGAATCGATCTTCACAGAGTTACTCAAACTGTCCAGAAGATTCTTATCCAGCTGATAGCGACTCTTACACTCCGGGCATATCCGACGAACCAGTCTTTGCGCGAGTACCCCTTCAAGTGAACTTGCAAGCAGAAACGGCTCAACACCCATGTCAATCAGACGCGTTATCGCCCCTGCAGAATCATTTGTATGAAGTGTCGAGAATACAAGGTGGCCCGTAAGTGCCGCCCTGATTGCGATGTCCGCCGTTTCCCTGTCCCGAATCTCCCCAACCATAATGATATTCGGGTCCTGGCGAAGAATATGACGAAGCCCCCTGCTGAAAGTCAAGCCTCGGCGAGGATTGACAGGCATCTGAATAATCCCGTCAAGCTGATATTCCACCGGGTCCTCAATTGTGATTATCTTGAGGCTCGGCGTATATATCCTGTTCAGGGCCGCGTACAGCGTCGTGGTCTTGCCGCTGCCGGTCGGGCCGGTAACCAGCACAATGCCATGAGCCTTACTGAGGCACTGCCGGAATTCGCCTAATGTATGAGCATTCATCCCGAGGTCCTCAAGGTTTATCAAGGCGCTGCTTCTATCTAAGATTCGCATCGTTACCGATTCACCGAATATGGTCGGCACCGTAGAGACGCGGATATCAATCTTGCCGCTTTTGCCGGCAAACTCAATGTGCCCGTCCTGAGGCACAAAACGCTCTGCGATATTCATGTGAGCCATTATTTTGATGCGTGATACAATCGCGGCGTGAAGCTTCTTCGGAGAGCTTGATTTATCCCTCAGCATACCGTCGATGCGGTACTTGATCCTGAGCTCCTTTTCAAACGGCTCGATATGAACGTCGCTCGCCCTGGCCTCGATCGCCTCTAAAAGTACCAGGTTCACAAGGTTCACTAACGACGGCTCTCTCGCTAATTCATGTAGTTTCGCCGCCGAAATCTCACCATTTCCAAGCTCTTCGCCCTCCGTTACCCCCTTGCTGTCCCGCGGCGCAAGGTTCTCCAACATCCTCGCCACGTTACTGCCGTAGAACTTCAGTATCGCCCGCTCCATCTCGGCGCCGCTCCCGTAGCAACGCCGAATCGAACAGCCGGTAACAAGACGCAAATCCTCTACCGCCTGCATCTCGAAAGGGTCCGCCATCGCCACCGTCAATCGCCCGTCATGTTTCGATAAAGGCAGGACATTATACTTGCTGACTAATTCAGCCGGCACAAGACCCAGCACGTCGGGGCTTATGGAAACTTCGTCAAGCTCGGCCTTTGCAATACCCGCCTGCTCTGCAAGGGCCTCATTCAGTTGGGCCTGTGAAATATATCCAAGTTCGAGCAGAATCTGTCCGAGTTTGCGACCGTGCTGCTTTTGCTGCAGCAGCGCGTGTCCTAAGCCCGTCTCATCGAGATACGACTTTTCACAAAGCAACCGGCCTAATTTTTTTCTTGCCGAAAATTCGGCTGCGTCTTTCATACTAAGTCCAAAATAAAACCGTTAAGTGGCCGTAATTATATATTATAGCAGGACTTATATCAACAAGGACCGCGTTTTATCGGCGCAGAGCGACCCCTTTTGAAAAAGCTTCCAATATTATAGACGCTGGTCAGGGCGGTTTTGTTACAGGAAAAAGTCAATTTTAGGCAATTTTGGAGCGAAAACTCCGATTTTCCTGAAATTTGTAAAAATATAAGGATGAAAAAACGTCAAAAAACGCACCTTCAAGACAAAAATGCGGAATCCTGTTCACTGTTGCGGTCTTAATTGTTTTGCGCATTTCGGTTGAAAACAGGATATTCTCCGATATAATTATAGTCGCTGTTAGGGCAAAACTGACTCATGGGAGCAACATAATGAAGAGATTATATTGTATATTGCTTTTGGCTTATTCCGTGTTGACGGGTTGTGCTACTGAACAACGCTTGCAGGAAACACGATTCCCAATAAAGATCGGTCTGCTTGCCGACACACAGATCACCTCTGATAATGGCTTTTCCGACTTTATTTTTAGAAGTAAAGATGCCGACAGGTTCATTGATGTTGCCGTTCGCCCTCCCGCATTGGAACGTTATCTTGCCGAAGAAATGTTAGATGTAGCCCTTAAAAAATTGACGCAGGATGCCAACGGCGAAAAGAAGGGTGTTGACGTAATTCTTTATCTTGGGGATGGTGCAAATAGTGGTGGGACAGATGAAATGGAGACACTATTTGCAGCCCTTAACAAATACAGACAAGAGACCGGAATCCCAATATTCATGCTCATAGGAAATCATGATTATTTAGGTGCGGGAACTGTCGCAAGTCCGGGTATAAGATTTGCGCTCTTAAATCGTGACGGCCGGCCACCTAACCCGGCTCTGTCGAAATATCAGGTACTAAAGAAGATAAGCACCTTTAACAATGCCAGCAATAAGATGCCCACGAATAAGAACTTTCGGTATATCGATAATTTTGCCATGGTCGAACGAAATAAGCACTTAGATCACCAGACGGGCTTATATCTGAGTGGGCGCATCTGGTATTCCGAGTATGGCAAAGACAGTGTCGAAATATTCATGGTAGATTCCTCGGATTACAAGGATGCGCCGGACTGGTCAAAATTGGCCAAGTTGGGATTCTATGGATCCGTTGGTTCAGTATCATACAAAGATGTACCAGAGGGTAATTTCTTATCTCAGCTTAGCCATTTTAAAAAGCTTGCCAAATCTTCAGCGCCGGATTATAGGATTATAGCTTCACATTATCCCAAGGATCATCTTGATAGAATCACTTTTGCAAAGCCCGGCGAGGTTCCTCTCAACATGACGAATATGATGTGGGATGTTGTAGAGGGGACTTTCAACTTTCCGGCATTTACTGAAACGCTTAACGAAAGCCTTGAGGATTTACTTGCGCCAAGTCGAAGAAATTATTGGTTCTCGGCCCATACACACGTAACAACAATGCCTCGTCCCGAAAAATTGATTGTTGGAGGAATCCTCGGAGATATCGCATTTGACGCAATAAATGTGGGCTCAACCACTGATTACAGGGCGCATGTGGCAATTGTCGAGCAGTTTGTGAGTTATCATAATAACCGTATCGATAAATTTGTCGGCTTTCGTGAGATTCCTCTGTTTGACTGCAATGAGGAACTCCTGCAGACAATACCCAAAGCTATCGCAGAATATGGTCGCAAACATTACAGCGACCCGGATTTTCAATTGTGCTTGCAAGACATGATAAAGGGTTCAGGGACCGGAGTCTGGCTGAATGTAGGTGCTGCGATACTTGGCATGAATAAGACATATAGAGAAAATTGCTGGCGAGACGAGCAAACCGAAGCCTCTGAGAAACACTTGAGAAAATTTGTTACCGATTTTATCGGACGTACTGAAAGTAATCCGGACGATGTAATCGCATTTTTGGGCCTCATAGCGGGAGCTTACGAAGATGAAAAGATTCCCGATGATTGTGAATTCAGCCTGAGCTGCTGGAAAAAATTGTGTAACCTGCAGTAATAATAGCTGGGAAGAACAGAACCGCAAAAGCAACTGAAAAAGATGTGTGCTGCCATAAATACGCTTCAAATCCGGCTTTCTTCCACCAGAGCGCCGAATCCTGATTCTGTGAAAAGTATCTAAGAAAAAAATCGGCCGGGATGACTCTTATTGACCAATCCGCCCCTTTTCAAGGCCCGGAGGAATCTTGTGCCACTCGTATCCGGAAACAGCCATGTTGAATCCCAGATCGAACAGCCGCTTCATTTCCTTGGGATCAAAAGGTTCTTTTTCTTTCGGGACGTAGTCATCGGGTATGAACACGTAATTGAAATCAACGTTATCTCGTTGGGCTACGGCATGGATGCGATACAGATCGCCCAAAGTATTGGCTTTGACGAGTGACAAAACCGCCCTGGGGATAAGACCAACCAGATCCGGCGTAACCTGTTTTGGGGATGCTGCAAGCTTGCTGTTTATAATCACATAGACACTGTGTTTGTTGGCGGGCCTTTTTCCGTCAAGCTCTTGTGCAGCCGCATCAAGCTCAGAGATAAAACCGTACAAGAATACTTCCCTTGTTACTCCACCGTCAATGTGCAGTTCATCATACATCTTGCCTTCAACTTCGACATCAAAATACACCGGAGGAAATGCTCCCGGGATTGCTGCTGAGGCGCGCATGACCCTGCGAAAGATTTTAGGTACCTCCGGATGTCCGCTAGCAGCAATAGCCCCCATATTCCAGACAACAAGCTCTTCAGCGTCTATATTGGTCGTTCCAATATATAATCGACGCCCATGATTGTGGGCGTTGGCAATAGCTGCGAGCAGTTCATCGTCAATGTATTGCTTAAGTAGCCTGGCTAAAGGTACCGCCTCAGCCAAAGACTCACTCCAGAGCGGTGAAATAGGGCCCGTTATGCCCAGGAGATCCATTGTGCCCATCGTGGTGAACAGTCCAAGTCTCTGTTCAAACTCAGGCCCTGCAAAAACAAATGGAGCCATCAAGGCGCCCGCACTGATTCCGGTAACTATCTTGAACTCAGGTCTTGTACCCGCTTTTTTCCAGCCGGACATAAAACCTGCTCCGAATGCTCCATTTGGACCACCTCCAGAAAGGGCAAGGGCGTTATAAATACGGTATCCCTCACAGCTCGAGGAAAAATAATCTCCTTCCTGACGAACCGATTCGACGAGGTCTGTATGAAAATGCGCGCCATACCGGTCGCCCCAGGAACGAACGGCTGGAAATCCGAGTAACCGTGCCTCGTGAAGACGCTCAAGTGGAACAGGTTTCCGAGGTAGCGAGCAAGCACTGACGCTCAAGAAAACCCCTGCAACGACCGCAAACGAAATACTTTTTCTGAAAGGACTCGCCTGTTTCATTCTCTTTCCCTCTTATTCAGCAGGCATTTTTCCTCTCAGCCACTTGCTGGAAGTAAGCCTTGGACAAATGGCTTCACAGTGGCGTACGTCACCACCACCGCATCTACTTTATCGCTTCGTAGTGCTCTAACCTATAGTCCGGGCCGTAATAAAGAATAAAATGAGTCGGTGTCTCCTGTGTTGCAAGTTCCAGTGGTGTACCAATAATTTCCCACAATCCCAGTGTCATAACATCCATTGCAGCGTGCCCAACTATAGCCAGGGTCTTAGTCCCTCCGGTGCCTGCATTCTCGACTATCTTGTATACATCTTTGCATCCCCCATTCTCCAGTTTTACACTTGTCTCC
>Ga0114922_10001053_pt1 | contig 26248 bp, 38 predicted proteins | sample AartaG_FD_100975 | JGI IMG/M metagenome (GOLD analysis project Ga0114922, IMG submission 100975) | Deep subsurface microbial communities from Aarhus Bay to uncover new lineages of life (NeLLi) - Aarhus_00045 metaG | ecosystem: Environmental > Aquatic > Marine > Oceanic > Sediment | place... | reverse complement strand
TTTTATTAATTCAATGAGATTATTATTAGAACCACCCGCCGATGTTTATACGGTAAAAATTGAAAATAGCGATTTATCATCTATGGAATATACCATAGCTCACAATCTTGATTGTAACGAAGTTGATATCATTGTGTATGATACTGATGATAAACAAATAAGGGGTGATGAATATTTCACTATTGAACGAATAAACGCCAATAATCATAAAATGATTTGGCTTGAAGCCATACCGGCCGGTTATGTAAAAATTGTAATTGTAAAACTAAGTGAATCAATTGCTTGATAATGTATAAAATATATTTAAATAATGAAGAAATTGAATTTGATGGTGTTATTAGTGGTAAGATTTTTAACCCGTTTTTTCTTGATTATTCTAATTACTCATTCCCATTTAATATAAGCTTAACAAAAAAAAATAAAAAAATAATCGACTATGTTTATCTGGTTGAAAAATCCGAAAGTGAATTGGTGCAATACGAATGTAAAATTGAATTACCTCGCGAGGTAATTTTAGGTAACGCCACTTTTTTAAAATTTAATAACAATTCTGCTGAGTTAACTTTTATTGAAAATGATGATTTTTGGAGTGATATGAAATCACTTACACTCAATGATATAAATTTGAATTTGTTTCGCAACTTATCTTACGATAAATTTACCAGGGAAACAACCAATTATGTTTATGCTCCAATCTATAATGAAAATTTCGCTAATGGATTTAAATATGCAAACATTGAATTTAATCCTATAATTAACGAAGTTTTTCCGGTTGCTTCAGATTCAACATTAACATATAACAATAGACGTATTTACATTCCCTTTCCAAAATTACATATTCTTGTAAAGAAAATATTCGAATATTTCGATTATAAAGTTGCCTATAATGGATTAGAACAAGATGTATATTTCAGCAAAATGCTGTTGTATTATAATTACACACCTTTTTACTTTAAATGGATACTTGATTCTCAGCTTGAAACTAACGAATTTATTGCAAATATTACTGATGATAATAATGACGTAATAATTACAACCAGTGATGTAACTACATTTATTACTGGTGAAATAATAATGATTACACAATTAACCTCAGTACCCGAATTGAATAATAAAACCTTTGAAATTGAAGTTATCGACAATCAAAACTTCAAATTGCTGGGTATAAATTTCGATGAAATATCAAGTTATGTAAGTAGTGGTAGAGTGGATAATGTAAAACTTACTATCAACCAAACAAAAGATCCATATCAAGATGTTTTTCCAAACATAACGTTGTTAAGTTTTATTAAACAAATTCAAAAAATTAAACCATGTGGTTTTTTTATTGATGAAAAAACAAAAACTGTTCGAATAGAATTATTTGACGATATGTTAACCAGTATTGAAAATACTAACATAACCAACATTACAGGAAAAATTAACGATAATACACCAAACGAATATGATGGATATATTGTTAAATATTTGGATGATTCAACCGACGAATTAACAAGTGAAAATTTTAAGGATCTATCAAATGTAGAATTTGGGGATCCCGTAGCAACATTTAATGATTTGCCGGCCATTGGTAACCGGTTTGAAGTACGCCTGGTTATTGATTTACAAATTTATTATCAATATAATACTGGCATTGATGCAAATAACAGCAGTTGGGTAACATTTTCTGCTGTTAAACAGCAAGCCACACAAGATGGTGACAATCAGCTATTATATGAAATGGAAATGAGTCCGCCAAATATGATTAAAACAAGTGTATTGGGAATAACAGGCAGCGTTAAAATGATACATATAAAACAAGCTGTCAATAATTATTTTAGCGAAAGCATTACCGAATCACCGTTCAGGTTCTTCATATATTTAGGTGAACAAAAAGTTATTGGCACAAGCGAAACATGGCCATTATCTACAAATTTATATGGTGATCATGAAGGCAGTAGTATTGACAGTAATGAACAACTAGACTTGATGAAAATTGATGAATCTACAGGTTTTTATGAATTAGTATTAAAAAAATTCATTAATTGGAGCATTAATGAACGAAAAGATGTGAAAGCCCAGGTTAATTGGACAAATAACACAGTATTTAATATTGATTTTTCAAAGAAATTCAAAAACCTATATACCAACTATCTAATTAAAATGATACCTTATAAATACGATTTTGCAAAAAAAATAACTGAGTGGGAACAAACCGAGCTCGTTAAAATTTAGGAAACTCATTTATAAACCTGGGGTTCATTTGCATATTAAAACGTTTCATATATACATCTGTCGTTGCAATATTCTCATGTCCAAATAAATCCCGTATATCTTTTATATTAAAGCCGGCTTTAATTAATCTATCGGCGGCGGTATCCTTTAAGCTATATAATTTTACTTCTTTATTTAAATTTATTACTTCTCTAATTTCGGCAAATCTGTCAGCTAATCTGGTGGGTGAACGTTTTATATTACCAGGTTCAAAATTTTTAGAACATACAAAATAATCAGGAAGTGATCCTGAAATAAATTTTTCTAGTTCAAAGCTAAATTCTTTTGCTATTGGAACAACCCTGGCTTTTTTACTTTTTGCACTCCCAGCAGGCACCCGTATAAATCCATCATTAATATTAATATCTTCAATCTTTAATCTGCATATTTCAATAGGCCTAATAGCAGTATAATAAATAAACATGCTCATGATATACATATTGTAATCATGTTTTTTAACATAATCAACATATATTTTTTGTTCTTCAGGTGTAAACGGTCTTTTCTCAGCTTCAGTTTCAGGCAATTTATCAATAGCATGAAAAGGATTTTTATTCAAATAACGTTGTTTAACCAAGGTATTAAAAAATGTACGATAATCAAGCAAATAATTATTATAAGTACGCTGATTAATATCTTCATCCATTAATAACGCATTCATGTACTCAATAGCCATATCATCATTAAACTCAAAAATATAGGCATCTAGTTTATTATTGTTTCTTAGCCATTCTTTAATCCTTTTAATCCGTTGTTTGTATTGTGGCAATGTCCGTGGTTTAATAAACCTGCTTTTATAAGTAATAACAAAGTCAAGTGCATCAACAATTTTAGTATACTTCTTTTTATTTTCCGAATCATCAATCCAGGGATTCCAACCATCCTCTAATTTTCTATTGATAAGAGTAACAAGTCGGTTTAAATGCCTTTGCTGAGTTCGTTTATCCTTATATCCGTTAACATAAATACGTTTACGTTCAAGATTCCCGGATTCCGGATTTATTGCATAGAAATAGACATAATATCTTTTATTATCCTTTCCTATCTGAGCATATCGGAAACCAATATTCATAAAAAATACATTTAAAATAGTTAAAAATAAATCCTGTCGATATTTTGGCGACATATAACTGTAAAAAGAAGGGGAAACATTTGATTTACAAACACTTCCCCTCGTACCCGGAGCGGGACTTGAATTCTCACACCAAAAAATTTATAATCGTATTTATTTAATTTACAGATTTTTACGCTTTTAAATTCACTCATTTTTACCCCTGGTTTGCCACGGTGCAGTCTACCGTATGGCGATTTTAAAATTATTTCAACAGGTTATGTATCAGCTAAATAATGCCTTTTAGCGGTGCGGGAGTGAACCCGCTACGCTGTTAATAAGTCTATTTTTCTTCCTCTTTTTCGCTAGTTTTCTTCACTTTTTCTTCTTTATCTTCCTTCACTTCTTCTTCACCGGCTATTTTTTTGAGAAGCCTAATTATCTCATTTTGGTTTTTAACAATTTCAGTTTGTTTCGTATACCAGCACCACAATTCACGGAATAATAGAAAAACTAAAGTTGCTACTAGTACAGCAAGAATTAATTGTAACCAGGAATAATCGTTTAACATGGCAATAAGTTTTAATTAATAAATAAGTTAAAAATCCAATACCCAGCCATAACCATAATAGGTAGGTTTTATACTGGCCCTTCCAATATGCTTGTTTGCATCTATCATTAAATAAGTACCAATTGTTGTTAATATACCTCCTACTGCTATGAATGGTATTACACCTTGTGGATTTTCAAAGTAGGGCATTAAACCACTAAATAACAATGTGGCACCTGTACCTGCACCAACAAAAATAAGCCCTTTCTTATATTCTTTATGGAAATTATTCAAATTATATCTCATAGAAGAAAGCTCATAATTAATGCTGTCTTTAAAAGTAATTCGTTGAGATTTGGCAGTGACTTGAAAAATTACAATAATAAATGTTAATAGTAATAATCTTTTCATGATAAAAATTTTTAGTTAAATAAAATTTATCCCAAAATTCTTCAATAGGTTACTCTTTATTCTTTTCTGCCTCCATATAAGTAAGTAATTTTTTGTTTAGTTCACGGTTTTCTTCAACTACCTCAAGATATTTTTGTATTGGGATGCTTTTCATTTCATATTCGGCATTAGGTTCTTGCAAAATTTCTACACTATCATCAAGTATTATGCTTTCTGTTTTGGTTTCACATAATAACCAATTTAAATCAACTTTTTTTGCTCGATGAAAGTTTTGCAATGATTTAACTGTAATATTTAATCTTCCAGCTTCTAATTTAGAAACTGATGAAGGATCAATTTCTAAAATATCACTAAGATCAGTTTGGCTTAGATTTAATGCTTTTCTTATTTTTTTAACTCTCTCGTTAATAGTCATATATAATTATTTTATGAAATTATTCCATTTTTTATTATGAATACCTTGCATATTTAGGAACTATTTCCATATATTTGCGTAAGTAATATACATAAAATACTAATTAAAAACATGCCAAATTATGTTGAACATTAAAAATCAGATAGAAACAGAAATTAAACTCTTAAAACAAGCTTTAATTGAATTTGCAACCGATGAAAACGAAATTGATGATATCATTGAAGTGCTTATTAAAAAAGATAGAGGTAATACGGTTGCTCGACAATTAGCAATCAGGCAGTGTGGTGTGCTCTTACGAAGATATGGTTATACATCGACTAAAACCGATGAAATACTCGCAAAAATTACAGGTTTGTCAAATGCCACCATTCGCCTTACAAGGCAAAACGCCAAACTCGAAAAAGAAAATATTCAAAAAATACATCAAAAAGAAAAATCATGAAAAACAATCTTAAGAAATTCCTCGAATTTAATGGTAAAGCCATTTATTTTCAATCAATAGATGGTCAATATTGGATCGCAATCAGACCAATTTGCGAAGCACTTAATATTCAGTTTTCACGTCAATTAAAAAATATAAAAAAAGATGAAATTTTATGTGACGTGTGGTCTAAACAGACTATGCGTGACACCAAAAACAGGCTTCAAATGATGGTCGCGTTGCCTGAAAAGTACATTTATGGGTGGCTATTCAGCATAAACAGTAGCTCAGACGTGTTCCAAAAATATAAATTAAAATGCTACGATTTACTGTTTGACTACTTCCAGGGCTCTGTTACACAGCGAAAAGAACTAATTGAAGAAAAAATTTACATCGAAAAGGATATCCGGGAACTGGAAGCAGAATTATCACGCAACGAAGATTATAAAAAACTGATGCAATTAAAAGGTGAGCGTTTGCTAAATGGCAAACAACTTCGCAACTATGATAAAAAAGAAATTGATACACAACTTGAATTATTTAATTAATTATGGAAAATAATATAATCACTGAATTATCAGAGCTAATGCAACGCATGTACGGTAAAAATATCGAAACACGTGTTATAAATAAGCAGGGTCCTGATCATTGCCCGGTTATTACGGTTAAAATCATACTTCCAAACGGTAAAGTTTATGAAGCCTCCGGTAAAAATAAAAAAGAAGCTAAGCAAAAAGCGGCACAAAACGCATTGGATAATTTCAATCTCACTACTTAATACTCATAATCTCAATACTCTATTTATTATGAAAACAGAATTTTTATATATAAAAGGTCACCTTACCCGCGAAAGAATATACGCCAAAATTGATAACGAATATAAACCATTTAACAAATTAAGACAAAATGTAAATTTTGTATTGGTAATGTTTGGACTGCTTACTGCTTCACCTAAAGAGTCGGTGATAATTAAAAAAATGATTAGCGACGGTATTACCGACCGCGGTGAGATAATTGAACAATTTGTTAAATGCAACTTGGCAGCTATAAACAACATTGATGATATTGACGAACACGGTAATGTGAATGTTGAATATGTTGAGTGTGGGTTCAAAGGGGCAAATAAAAAATGCCCTTTCTCAAAAGAAGGTGATCCGAAACCTTATTGCATAAAAAAATTGAAGTGTCAGGCTTAATTTTTTAAATCTATGAAAAGAATAGCATTAATAGATGTGGACGGCCACAACTTCCCAAATATAGCTTTAATGAAAATATCATCTTATCATAAAAATAAAGGAGACGTAGTTGAATGGGCTAATCTTGCAAATTATGATAAGACATATATGAGTAAAATATTTTCGTTTACACCTGATTTCAACTATGGATTGTCTAATTACGGTGAAATAATTAAAGGTGGTACTGGTTACAATTTTAAAAATTTACCGAAAAAAATTGATTCTCAAATACCTGATTATTCAATTTATCCTGGACTAACTGCGGCTTATGGTTTTTTAACCCGGGGTTGTAATAATAAATGTTCATATTGTATTGTCCCAAATAAAGAGGGTAAAATTAAACCATATGCAGATATTGAAGATTTCTTATCTGGAAGAAATAAAGCTGTTCTATTAGATAACAATGTATTACAATCAAAACACGGAATTAATCAAATTATTAAAATTATAAACCTAAAAATCAAGATAGATTTTAATCAAGGGTTATCTGCTAAAATTATTGCTGATGATAAACATTTGGCTAAACTACTATCCAAAGTTAAATGGATAAAATATATAAGATTAGCATGTGATCATTCAAATCAAATTCCCATTGTCGAGAAAGCTATAGAGAATCTATTATCATTTGGGATAAAAAAATATAGACTTTTTATTTATATGCTTGTAAAAGAAATTCCTGATGCATTATTACGCGCTAATTATTTTAAAGAAATAGATATTGATCCATTTGCACAACCATTCTATGATTTTAAAAATAATATTTTACCTAATTCTTCTCAAAAAAAATTTACAAGATGGGTAAATCGAAAAGAAATATTTAATTCCATTGAATTTAAAGATTATAAATAAAATACTGATATGAAAATACTAAGAAAAATCCCAGAACTGACAAAGCCAGGTGACATTAAAACATTAGCTGTATTTTATCATACTAAAGGAAGTTGTCCTCTTTACACTATAAGGGCTTTTGAAAAATATTACGAAATAAGGGGCATTAAAGTAATATCAATTATAGAATCTTTAAATCTTATTGATGAAAATAAAGTTATTGACGAAGCTATTGAATTATTATTAACTGATATTTTGCGCTGCGACACTATTGCTTTTGCCGATAACTGGCACCGGATGCCGCTGGCTTATACTGTTTATATGTTATGCCGCGAATTTGGCATAAGAATAATAAAAGTAGGCACTTTTGATGAATTACATTTTAAGCACCAGATTGAAATTAGTGAGATTGATAGAAAGTTTAATTATTTCAATGAATATATTCCTCGTAAGGGTGAGCTTGAAAATTGCAAGGTAAAGCCACGCAATACTACTATAAGTGAAAAATCATAAAACCATTGAACATGTATAAAATTGACGACGATTACACACGTGGTGAAGTTGAAGGTGCCACGGCAAAAGAAGAAACGAAAATACTATTAAGTGCAGCTTTGTTCCTGTTTTTTTTCTTTCTATTAGTTGTTTTATTAACATCTCCCTTTAAACAATCAATTGAAAGAGAAAATGCCTTACCAAATTATCAGGAAAAACCAGATACTAATTTAATACAAAAAGCATGATACAACTTGAACGCGATAAACGTGCCTATGAGGCATATATATTCAATTTAACAATTACACAACGTAGTGGAGCCCAAACCCTAAATGGTTTAATATTATCTGAAGAAATTGAAGCCGCCGAAAAACACTTGGCAGATATTGAATTGCTATTACAACAAATTGAAATTGAAGCGGAATAATATGGAAGATTTAATAATTATAAAAAGATCACAAAAACATAACTATCATAAAATGGCTCTTAAACCTTTATTAAAATTTTCAAAACCAAAAGAAGGAAGGTTTTTCCTAAGTAAGGAAGCTGGTAAATTATTAAAGGTTAAAAAAGCAGATAGTGTTTTATTCGCTATAAATAAAAAGAATGATTTAATATATATATTTAAAACCGAACTATCTGATGCATTTATTTTACGCCAGAAGGAAAATGAAGATACGTTCAACTTTACAAGCAAAGAATTAGCTAATTATTTTGTGAATGTTTACAAACCAACTTTATTTCCTGTTTTTTTTGAATTTTTAGATTTAAAAATTGATAAAGAAAAAATTCTGTATCCTTTAAAAATTCAAGTATAAAATGAATCAAAATAATTTCAATACTAAAAGATATGCTAGTAAATTTCATGAGAAACTTTCCCTGGGGACGCGAAACGCACTTCAGGCAAAAAATACTAGATGGTGTAAAAGTTCACACATTTAGAGAAACACCACGCATTAAAAAAGGCCATAAATTACAAATGGTTGATGGTAGCCAATGGCATAAAGATAAAGAACAATTTAACGAAGCCGAATGCATCGATACGCAAGAATTTGAATTTGAAATATCAGAATACGGATCCGTTACCATAAAATGTGGAGATAGGATTATTCCAAGCGTAGAACACTGGCAACTTGCCGTAAACGATGGTTTTGAAACTACTTTTCAGTTTTACAGGTGGTTATTTATTAAAAATAAACCATACTTCAAACTCTGGTTATCTCACTGGACTGATTTAAGGTATTGATGAGAAAAAGTTTGAATACAATACTTGATACTCACTACTCAATACTAAAAATATGACAAAAATAGAATGGACAAACGAAACCTGGAACCCGATAATTGGGTGCAACAAAATTTCTGAAGGTTGCAAAAACTGCTATGCCGAAAAAATGGCTTTCCGTTTGGCTAACATGGAATGGAATGATGACCACCGGGAACTTAATTATTGCAATGTAATTGATCCTGATACTAAAAAATGGAACGGTAAAACACACCTGGTTAAAGAAGCTTTAACAAAGCCTTTAAACTGGAAAAAACCACGGATGATATTTATTTGTAGCATGGGCGATTTATTTCATGAGAGCGTTCCTTTTAGCTGGATAATGGAAGTTATGGATATAATAGAAGATTGCCCCCAACACACCTTTCAAATACTTACCAAAAGACCAGCAAGAATGTTTCAATATTTTGGTTCAATTGAACAAGCCAAAAAAGATGGTCAAAAAACATTACCTAATTTATGGTTAGGAGTTACAGCCGAAAATCAGGAACAGGCTAACATTAGGATTCCGACACTTTGTAAAATACCGGCAACTAAACGATTCATTAGTTGTGAACCTTTATTAAGCGATATTGATTTGGAATGTTTTTCTGAAACTGGGTGTCCATGGGAAGCAATTGAAGATTTAGATTGGGTAATTGCCGGAGGAGAATCCGGGCAACATGCCAGGCCTATGCACCCCGATTGGGTGAGAAGTTTGCGAGACCAATGCCAGGAAGCTGAAGTACCATTCTTTTTTAAGGGATGGGGAAACTATACTCATTCAATTCCTGATATGTACGGACATTGTGTTTTTCACAAAGTAGGCAAAAAGAAATCAGGCCGCTTGTTAGATGGTAAAGAATATAATGAAATGCCTATAAACTAATTATTATGAAACAAACCTGGGATAAACTTTGGACTGAACTAACAAAATTTCACGAAAAAATTGACGATTTATTTGCTGTAATTCCACAATCAAACGAGCTGTATAAAAAAAAGCTGGCTTGTAAACGGTCGTGGGATAAGGTAAAACAATATATAAACGAGGTTGATTCATATATTACACCAATCGAGTCTATTACTGTAGTAATTCCCGATGCATTTAATAACGATAAGTTTATTGAAAAATGGCAGTTTTTTAAAGATTATTTGGAAGAACAACACCAGATTAAACTTAAAAGCCGCCGTGAAATAGTAATGCTTAAACAATTAATAAAAGATTCTGATAAAGATGTAGAAAAAGCCATTGAGCTTATTGATTATAATATATGGTCCGGGTGGAAAGTTATTTGGCCTATTATAAAAACAAATAATAAAAATAAAAAAAATGAAAAATCCGACGCAGATTTCGACGGTAATTAGCAGCAACCGTGAAAAGCTTGGTAAGCTTAAAAAAAACATATATCATAAACGGTTATTCATAGGTATTGAAGCAAAAGATTTTGCCGAATATGTAAGACTCAATGGTGAAATCATTTTCAGAAAAAAAGGTGAAAATAAAGCTTTTGATATTGATAAAGACAATTATGAAAATCTGAATGAAATTTTTTATTACATATTAGGCAGTAAAAAATTTAAGGGTGATTTATCAAAAGGATTATGGTTATGGAGCGAACAAACAGGCACAGGCAAAACAACCATTCTTGAAATTGTTTGCAATTTGATTAACGATGCTGCGGGTAGGACACTTAAAATTATTCTTGCACAAGAAATTAAGGAGAAATTGGAAGAATTTGGATACCAGTATTTTGAAAAAAATATACTTTTCATTGATGATTTAGGCCGTGAATCTAAAGAAGTAAATATTTACGGTACAAAATCAAAACCAATGCAGGAAATTATTTTCAGGCGTGAAAAATTAGGATCATGGACATTTGCAACTTGTCAGAGAAATATTGATAGCTTAAATAAACTTTATGCACCACCGGTAATTAGCCGAATGGAAAAAATGTTTAACCAAATTGAATTCAAAGGAAAAGACAGGAGAAAATAAATATGTACGGACAAACCAGAAAACTTCCAATTCCAACGCTTGATGTTCACAAACAAACAAACCTTATTAAAGAAGACAAGCTCACCCCTATTCGCGAGTTTTTAAATGCCAACTTCGAAATAAAAGTAAATTGTTTTGATCATACTAAAAGTGTTATTAAAAGCAAAAAAAAAATATATCCTTTTCCCATAAAATTTAATGATATTTCATTGGAACTTTTCCAGGCCGGTTTAACAACTTCAGATAATGTACTCAGGAAAATACTCAGCAGCCCAAACCAGATAAAAACATACAATCCTATTATTGATTATCTGGAAAGCTTAAAAGATACTTATAATGGCTTTTCACATATTGATAAACTGTGTACCTTTTTTAAAGCCCGTGATTTTAATGATAAAGATAAAAACCATTACCAGGAACGGCTTAATTATTATGTAAAAAAATGGATTGTTGCCACAGCTGCCACCTCTTTAAATAAATATGCCAATCCTGTTGCATTAGGATTTATACATAGTGAGGAAGGCGTTGGCAAAACATATTTTTTCGATTTCATAGTACCTAATGAATTAAAAGACTTTTACACAATTTACGATCCAAAAAAAATGATAATGAACGAATCATTTGCCCGCCATATGGTAGTATTGTTTGACGAATTGGTGGGTATCAATAATCGTAGCAGTAATACCTTTAAAAATGTAATTCAACTGCAGAATATTAATTTAAAAAATTCTTATGATCCTTTTCCTGTAAACTATCCACGAATAGGTAGTGCCGGGTTCACTACCAACAGAACACCTGAGTTGGGTGGTTTTATTACACAAAATTTAGGTTATAGGCGGTTTGGAAGTATTGAAATTGAAGATATAGACCAATCGTATAGTAAAGAAATTGATGTTGATCAAATATGGGCAGAGGCGTTTGTATTAATCAATTCAGGTTTTAAATATCAGTTTGATATGACTGATTTTAAAGAATTGAAAGAATACAACAAAAGATATGTGATAAAAACGCCCGCCATGATGATTATTGAATTAAATTACCGTAAACCTGAAAAAGGTGAAAAAGGTGAATTACTTCAACCCAGCGAAATTTTACAAAATTTATACAGATCCCGAAAAATTAAATCGGAACACCAGGAAAAAATAACAGCTGAAACAATTGGAGTAGCCTTGATGCATTTAAAATTCGAAAGAAAAATGCTTCGGTTAGATAAAGGACCAAAATATTATTATCACGTGATACACATATGATATATATATAATATTAATAATAAATTATATAATAAATAAATAAAAATGAAAAATTCGCAAAAAACACGGTTATTAGGTTACTACACCTACTACACTAGTAAAATCAATACTTTGCGAACGTATGAACTTGCTTACTACAACCTACTACTTGCTTACTACAAATTTGTAAAAAAGTATAAAGTATTAATTATCAGATAAAAGCATGTAGTAGGTTATTAAAACACATTTGAAAATAAGAAAAAACACTTTTTTCAAAAAAACACGAACAAATAAACTTAAAATCAGATACTTATGAAAAACACATGTGAAAAAACAGGGCAAAAACAGCAAGTTTCTCCTTATCTCTATCCGGGTGTAGTAAGTAAAATATTGCCATTAAATGTCAATTCTGGCAAAATATATTACACAATTCAATATATAAAAAATACGGTTTGTGATTATTTTAACATGCCCCCCCCACTCATCCAGATAAAAACCCGTAAGCGTGAAATAAAAGATGTAAGACAAATAATTCACTATTTCTGTAAAGAATATTCCAAAGCATCGCTTGCAACTATTGGCCGTGAAATTGGCGGCAAAGATCATGCAACGGTTTTGCATAGTTGCAAAACAGTAAATAATTTGAAAGATACAGATGCAGAATACCGCAGGAATATTGAAGAAATAGATAGGTCAATAAACGGTGTAAAATAAGGCGAATGAATTGGATTTTAAAAATATTGTCTATATTTGTGGTGCGAACTCAATACATAAATCATGAGGCAACTCATCACAAACAGACAGAAACAAAGATACGGGGAAGGCGTACGGTTGCAAGTACCGCAGTCTATTCTATGCCTCGCATGGATTGGGTTCGCAGCGACCTTCCCTTTTTGTTTAACAATCAAAATCTTTTTAGTATGCGAACCCAAAAAGACGAATCAAACCTTTCCGTTCTTCGGAAAAGTTGGGCCGTAGCCGAATTACAAGTAAGCTATAAGCCTAAGAACAAAACAGGAGTAACAATTACAAGCTCTGACGATGCTTACCAAGTGTTCCGCCACATGTGGGACGATTCCCTAATTACTATTCAGGAACAATTTTGCGCTATTTTCTTAAACCAGGCTAATGAAGTTATTGGCTTTCGGGTTATCACTACTGGTAAACTTTCTTCCAGTACCGTAGATATTCAGCTTTTACTATCGTGTGCCTTACTGAGCCGTGCCGCTGGTATAATTGTAGCACACAACCACCCAAGCGGAAACCTTAAACTTGGGCGTGGCGACAAAGAAGTTACTTGGAAAATTAAAGAAGTAACCGACTGTTTAGAAGTTAACCTTCTCGACCACCTTATTATTACCGATAAGGTCTACAAAAGTTTTTCTGATAATGGTATAATATTTTAAAACTAAAATTATGGAAGTAGTACATTTTATTTACAACGAACAGACTGTCGATTTTCTTCCAACGTCAAACGACAATCTAATGGTTAATGCCACACAAATGGCAAAAATTTTCGGAAAAAGGGTTGACGTTTTTCTGAAATCAGACCATACAAATGAGTTTATAAACGCACTTGAATTTACACCATTTGGTGGAAATTCAGAACCTCTAAAGAGGGATGAAATTATACAAACTAAGGGTCAATCTGGAACATGGATGCACCGAATTTTAGCTTTAAAGTTTGCTGCATGGCTCGACCCTAAATTTGAAGTTTGGGTATTCTCAACTATTGACCAGATATTACTTGGTCATTACAGGGAACAAAGAGAAGCCACCGCCGAAAAGATTCGTGCTGAACAGCAATTGGAGTTAAAGAAAAAAGAACTTCTCGAAAAGTACCCTGAGTTTGTTGATTTCTTAGCCTTAGAAGGAAAAGTTTCTGAAGCTGATAAACGTAGACTAAAGGCGATTAAAGCGAATGTACAACAACTAAGGCTCGATTTATTCCCTGAAGTTTATTCGTAGCACCTGCCCCGGCAAAGAAGCAAATGTGGTGCTTCGGTACCTCATTTGCTTGCGCTGATGGACAACAGCCGTGTCGGCAAGGAAAAAACACTTGTGGCTAATGTTGATAATATGAAACGGCTAAAGCTGCCGTTGAAAAATGAGAAGAAATAACAATTAAAATAAATATTAATTATATGCACGACAAGCTGTTTTATATTGTTTGTTAGGCATTTTTTAAAAACGGATAAAATGAAGATAACTAAGATTGAACAACAGGAAAATATATTTATAGTTACAAAAACACCAAACTTGATACAACGTATTTTTGGTTTAAAAACTAAAATTGAAAAATACAAAGATACTGGCAATACATACCGTTATTTTGGTAACATACGAGCATACGTAAACCAAAGAGGGCAAGCGCTTGGATTCTCCCATAAAATTACAAGTGCTATTGAAAATTGGAGGCGTAGCTTTTAATTATACCTAACGAAAAGTATAAGATTTCGTGGCTTTTTCTGCCATGAATTTTATACAGTGTTGTATGTCTGGGCGTTCAAATACCTACATACTTAATTTGAAATACTAACGTAAAAAAGAAAAAATTTGGGAGGGCTTTTCTTCCTTTAAAAACTAAATAAGATATGAAAACAATTGAAGTAACTGATGAAATGTATGAAGCTTTATTAGAGCTTTCAAAAGAAATGACAACGCAAGATATGAGATGTACTGCGATGCCTCATATGTTTCAGATTAGAACCACCGAACAAGTTGCAGCTTACCCAGGACAAGGCGAAGACATTTGGGTAAATGATGAAGGGGAAGAGCTTGAAACTGAAGATGAAATTAGGGAATTTATACAGAAGTACATTTATGAAAATGATGAAAGTATAATACACCTTGACGATGAAGAAGCTAAAAAACAAGCAAAAGAAAAGGTTGAAGAAATGGACGAAGACGACCTTGAAGAATATTTGGAAGAAACACACAATGACAATTGGTGGAAAGTAAATGTAACTACTGACCACAAATACCAAAATACATTTTTTACAGCAAAAGCATGTGAGGAGCATATAAAAGCCAACAATTACCACTATAAACAACCAGTTAGTTATTTAAACCATGCGTTTAGAAACCCTGAAATGGAACTGGTTTCAAAATTCCTTTGTGAATTAAGTGGGGGTAAAATTTACAAATAGTTTTGCAAAAACTAAAGCGGGCTGGCTTTTTTATTTTTGGTCAAACTTGCACCGACCTTAATCAAATGAACTAAACCAGCCTTGCATACAACGGTACTCAGATATGAAATCGGGCTTTTACGGATTAAGAACCACTAAATTTTAAACAAATGAATATTAGAAACACAATTATTAAACATTACAAGAAATTCTTCGACTTGCACGCAAAAGGTATAGCATTGACCGAAGATGACCACTTAGATATTGACTGGGCAGAAAGCTTAGTAAAAGACTGTTTTATATCTGATGTTAGCCAGCGAAGCGAACTGTTAATTTCTTACACAAAATGGCTTAGACAAAGAAGCTTGTATGAAGGAAATTTTACAGAACAACAATTAGCTGAAGCATACGATAAAGAAATTAATTGTGCCTAACTGTTTGTATATGATTTTGTAGGCATTGCGAACCACTAACTTTGAATTACCTACATATTTTAAAACGAGAAATAAAGATTGAATTATAAACATAACTGCCTTAAATCCTATATTGTTATATGCTGGGCGGTTTTAATTAATGAAATTACGTGATCAGAAAGGGTATAAAACATATTAACCGATAAATTAATTATTATGGAAACAACAGCATTAGCAATGTTTAATCAAACAGTAAAATATACTGGCAATAACATTTGGATAAAACCAGTATGTGATTTCTTTGAAATTAACTACGAAAATCAAACAAGAAAAATTAAAAAAGATTCAATTTTAGCAAACCATTCGATAAAAAAGTCGGATAGTTTAATGTTTGGTGATAATTATCCGCGAATTTTACTCAGTAAAAAAGGTTTTATTCGTTGGATTCAATTAGTAAATGCTAATACAATAGTTGAACATCTTCGAGAAAAATTTCAAAAATATCAAGATATGATTTTTGATTTTCTTTATGGAAGTGCTGAAGATGAAGAACAAACAAAATTACATTATACCAGATTAAGAAAACTTGAAAAGCTTTACAGCCGCATCGGTTCAGAAATTAAAAAGGAAAAAGCGAAATTAACCACATTGTTAAATAACAAATATCAGCAATTGAGTTTAAACTTTTAGAAATATTTTTCCCTATATTTGTGGTGCTAAGTAAACTCATTATTCATGAAGCTTAATCCACAAATAAGGCTGAAAAAAAGAAACAGGGGAGGCAAACTGGTGCAAGTCCGGCAGTCATTTCATTGCTTCGCAATGAGTTTACTTAGCGGTGATCTCCCCTTATTTATTAATTAAATTTTAAACATTATGCTAAGTAAAAATGACGAACAAAATGGAATTCCAAACAAGGAAAAAGCCTTAGAAATTTTACACGAATTTCTTGAAAGCGAAGATTTAAAAACCCACAACGAAAACCTGCACGATTTTATGATTGCCTTTGTGCACTATTATTATTCACCGTCAAACCCATGGAAAAAAAGCATGATGCATACTTACATGGCATTACGTACTTTTTTTATTCAGCTTAACGAAATTAATTAGTAATTTAGCGGGTTAACAGCCCGCTTTAAATTTAACAAATTACGAGTGATGGGAAAACTAATTATAAAAACTATTATTTGGTGTTGTATGGTGATTATTTTAACACCATACTTTTTAATCGTATCTGATGATAAAATGAGAACAACAATGGATAAAATAATGATTTGGTTAGATAATAATAGATGGTTTGATTTGTAGTGATCATTCCAAGCTGTAAATAATCTCACTACTTTATACTCACTACTTATTACTAACAAACATTCATATTTTTCAACACATGCAATTTTTACAACATTGTTTTTGTAAATTTGACGTTATATGCAAAAAAACCTTATCAAATGCCAAATACAAAAAACTTATCTGGCGAAATTATTGAAGTAAGAATTCGCCCTTATCTTAAGGATTATTTTATAGTTAAATATGGAGGTAAAGAGCCAATCCCTGCTACTGTTCAAAATAAAATACTTCCTTTCCTCGATTCCTTTTTAACCCACAAACCAAAAAATTGGAAACCGCCCAAATCAAAAGAAGATAATTTATTGTTTCATTTGCCTTTTTCTGAATTTCGTAATATCCGTACATTGGGTTATATATCACCACATAATTACGGTTTAATTAATTCGTACTTATATGCTTTATTTTATAGCGACTTCATTTCGTTTATGACTGAAAAAACGCTAAAAGATAACTGGCAAATAAAATATGCTATAATTCATTGGATGGATTTGAATAAAATTCCAATAGATAAAATTAAGGATCATTTTTGGTCATTACATAAAATTTGAGGCAGATTTAAAAAACAAGCAAAAACTGAGAAAAAAACAGAAAAAAATTAACCAGTTCAGCTACAAAAAAGTCCATTATTCGGTAATTATGTGGTAATTATTCGGAAATGACTTTAAGTAACTGATATTCATATATTTTCAACATGAAACAATATGCTAATTTTATAAAAGTAATTCCTTCATTTAATGTTCAGAGTATAATTGATGGAACAATAACTTTACAAAGTGGAAAAACATTTGATGAATTTCCAACCTTTAATGATGTTGAACCAAAAGAAGAGCCTGTTGATACTAAAGCCGGATTGCAATATGATATTGAATTAACGGTTGGTATTGAACGTACTAATTATGATAACAGAGAAAATTATACACAAAGTGCACCCGTTATAATAGTAATTTACGATGATGATAAAACCAATGAATTTATAATTGGTGATTTAAATAATCCGGCAAAGGTTTTTGTTACACCAAACAGGGATATTGACGAATTTAATTTTCAATGGATCTCAAAAAACCCAGTCCTTTAAAATACGCCTAATTCACTACAAATTGCATGATGTAAAAAAATTACATCATGCTAAAAACAAAATCTGCTTTAATATCATTGATGCTTTCATCCAAATTTTGGATGATAAAAGATTATGCTAACGGCTTTATGGCCGATGTGTTTTTCAATATTGCTGAAGATTATACAGAAATACCTACTTATCAGGAAGAATCAGTAGAGTTTGTGAAATCATGCGGAGCATTATCCTTAACTACTCATTTTTATGAAAATGATATTCCCGAAAACTCCATTGCATTTCATAGGATACACGGTATAATATTAGCCGATGAAAGTTGGAGGTATTTCTCATCCAAACAATTTAAACGCGATTTAATTGCAGCTGATAATAATCCAAATATAAATGCGCATTTCATTTCAGTAAAAAGCGGTGGTGGCGAAGCATGGTTTTTAGATGTTGTAAACAATACAGTTAAGAATTTAAAAAAGCCAAGTGTTTTTCATATTGAAAAAGTGGCTGCCAGTGCTGCAATATATTTATCAGTAAATGGCACAAAAATATTTTCTGCCACTCCGAACGAAATTATTGGTTCTATAGGTTCTATGGTTAGTTTTTGGGATATTACCGGGTATTACGAAAGTTTAGGTTTAAAACATGTAGAAGAATACGCCACACAAAGCGATTTAAAAAATAAAAAATATAATGATCTTAGAAAAGGAGAAACAAAGCAGTACATCAAGGAAGAACTTGATCCGCTCGCAGCGCAATTTATTGCCGCCGTTAAAGAAGGTAGGCCAAAAACTGCCTCACTCGAAGAAAAACACCCACTATTTCGTGGAGAAACTTTCCTTACACAGGAAGCTCACACCCTTGGCTTAATTGATGGTCAAATGCTTATGGAAGATGCAATATTGGAAGCTGAAAAGCTTGGTAAATCATGGAAAGATGAGCAAAGCAAATTAAACAAAATTTTCAATTTATAATTAAAAATAAAAAAATGAAAGATTTTCTAAAACGATTACAAGAAGCTATCGTTGCTGTATTTGGCGAAGGCAAAAAAGCAAGCGATATAACATCGGTTGAAGATAAGCAGGCAGTTGCTGACAAATATACCGAGTTGTTTAACTCCGATCTCATTAAAGATTCTGAAGACCATCAGGAAGCTTTAGAAAAAGCCGGAAAGTACGATCAGGCACTCTCATTATTAGGTGGTGGTAGTGAAGATGATGGTAAAGGTAAAGATGACGGTGAAGAGGGTAGTGCTGCAAATCCACCAGCCGCTGATCTTGATGAAGGAATTAAAAAACTTCAACAAGAAAAAGTCGATTTGGCTAAGAAGAATAAAGAGCTTGTTGAAAAAAATGAAAAGCTTGCTGCAGAAACAGAAACACTTAACCCTAAAATAGAAAATGTGAAAGCAATAGTAATTGGTCGTAGACATTCTACAACTCACCTATTTGGTATTGAGCACAAAATGTATTCGCTTGAAAAGCGATGGAATAGAGTAATGGCAAACCCTGCTTTGGTTAAAGCTGAAGAGGTTGACGAAAGAACAGTTTTTCCAGCTTTTCAAAAAGAAGTTGAAGAATTTGGTGCTGCAATATCGAAACGTATTCAACATTTACACGAAATTGGCGGGTTAATACCTAATAAAACAGGTGCTGGTTTAGATATTGATTATTCTGATTTAAGCAATGCAGGCTTAGGTGATCAATTTGTTATTTTCCGAACCGATGAAATCATTGCTCGTTTATTGGCGGTTCCCTCTGTTGATGGAATTTTCCCAAAACGTTATGGAATTCAGGATAGGGATTTATTAACCAACGCATTTTTAGGTGATTTTTCACAGGGTTACCAAGTTGGTGAAGTTTGGAAAGGTGCTATCGATCTACAACCAGAATTGGGATATGTTGATGATGCCATGTATAAAACCCTATTCAACTCCATGAAGTGGATTGAAAGGCAATATGTAGGTTATTTAAATACTAGTGGTTCAGATCCTATTAAGTTGAGTATGATAGAATGGTCCGTTTTACAAATCGGCCAAAAATTATTATACGAACAATACGAACGTGCTGTTACAGGTATTTTTGTTAAACCTGTAACCGGACAAGCCGGACATTATTTAAATGCAGGTACTGGATATATTTATTCATTAATTCGTTATTTAAATGAATTAAAATTAAATCCTTTTGCTGATGCCGGACTTTCTGATTATGATTCGTCATTAACAAATATGCTTGATACTGTAATTGCGTTTTATAATAAATTAAAAGAATCCGTTCCTAATTTCCCGGAAAAGCAATATAAAATGTATTTGAACGAAAACCACAAATTTTGGTGGAAATCTCAATATAGAGCTGAATACGGTTTGCAAACCGATTTTGATGGACCAGCAATAAATCGTGTACCCGATACCGATTTAATGATCGAATGGGTTCCTAATATGGCTCAACTGAAGTATATAGCGGTTGCCAAACCAGGTAATTTACAACAGCTTGGTTATAAGCCTGGCGAAATGCTTGCTATCCAGTTCATTAAAGATATGGAAACGGTAAAATCATGGAGTGTATGGAAAGAAGGCTTCGGTGGCGATTGGGTTGGAAAACAATTCGATACCATTGCTGCACTAGTTGCTAATGCTTATGCACTACAGGAAGTTTTCATGAACAAACCTGCTACAGCACTTGTGGCGGATGCAACCACCGCTGATGCCGATGATAATTTCTGGTTTACTACCATTGCTAATACAGGTGCAACTGTCATTACAGATATTTCAAACGCAACCGAAGGGAAAGCATTTATTATAGAAATTGGAAGTACTACAAATACAACAACCATTTCAAAAACTGGTAAATTTGACCAGTTAACTACTGCATGGACACCAACAGCCGTTGGTGATTATATTATGCTTGTTTATGATGAAACAGCATCTAAATTTTACGATTTAGAGCGTAGGGTTGGTGGTACCCGTACCATTAATACGGCAAAACAACCAAACGTAATTGGTGGTAGATAAGCATTAACTTAATATATTTCATCCCGGATTAAATTCCGGGATATTTTTTAACTATAAAAAAAATAATCGTGAAAAAATATAATTCTAAACAAATAGCTTATTCTGAAGTTAAAGTACGAAAGGCTAAAGAACGTATAATGAAAATTTTCTTATTATTAGTTACAGTTCTGATTTTTGGGACAATGACTATTGTTTCGGCTGTTGATAAAGGGTTTGATACTGCTGATGGTGTTATTGGTGGCGGTTCAGTAATTGCCATGAGCATGTCTTTAATTGGCAACATATCTCAACCAAGCGATAGGGATACCGCACCGACACAATTAGGTTTTAAATTATGGCTTGTGGCGCGTGATCAGATTGATACCACCGTTGCGTTTCCTTTGCCTGATGCAAGTAGGGAGGTTGCGAGTATAACACTATTATCTGGTGAATATTTCCATTGTTTTGAAGGGGTTGAAAATTCACTTAAATATATAGCAACCGGCGAAAAAGGTGATATAACAAGTACATATAACAAAGATGTCCCTTTAGTAGTTAAACTCGATGATGCAGGACTTGATTTCATAGAACAATATCAGGGAAATGGTTTTATTTTGTTCTTTCAGGAATGTGAAGATACAGAAATAAAAATATTGGGTTCTTACTGCAAAGCAATGATATTGAAAAGTTTTGAAGTGAAGGAAGATGGCGACGGAAAATATATTTCTCTGATGTTTGGTAATACGTATTGGAGACAGCTATTGAAATATAGCGGCACTATAGTTACACAAACGCCTTCGGTAGTGGTAGCCGATGCAACTAATATTCCAATAGTTGCTAACCCACAATATCGATTAACTGATGGTACAGGTGCTGCTGTAATTGCAACTGTTTCGGGTATTGGTTCAGCTGATTATGGAAGGGTAATTGATATATTAGCAGGTGTAGCGGATACTAACGCCCCAACCATTGCAGATAATACTGTTTTTGTTTTAATTGACGGTACAACCTGGACCGCTAATGTAGGTTCTAAAATATCATTTAAAATATTAGATGATGCCACATTAATAGAAGTGGCAGGCTCACGGGTCCAAACAGCATAGGTTTTTTTTGTCATTCATTTTAGGTTTAAAAGCCCTGTTTGCATAGTAGGGCTTTTTTTATGTCCTTTAAACATATTACAATGTAATATATTTTAGCATTTTCAAAGTAATATTAACTATAATTTAATAAAATGGATCATTTAATAAAAAACGCCATATTTATCGAATTAAAAGCCGATAAAAAAAGTTTAGAATCTGATTTGCGATTGTTAAAGGAAAAGAATCCAAAATCAAAAGTGTTCACAAAAAATTACTTCGATAATGATCTTAAACGAAGAGAAATTCTTTATGAATTAATTGATTTAGCCTCAAAAGATGAAATTCTCGAAAATCGAGGAAAGGGAAAAAAAAATGAACCTGTTAAGCTTGAAACCTATGATGAAATTGAAGCTGAAATTATTCGATTGGAAGAATTTATTGAAGCTGGTAATTTGGTTGATGAAGAAAAATCTAAAGTTGAACATGATCTTGAAGGCTTGTATGTTCGTTTGGAAAAAATGGCAAGCGGTAAAAATGAAAAAACAACCGAAGAAAACGAAAAGCTTAAAGATAAAGTTGAAGAGCTTGAGGAAGAAAACGAAGAGGTGAAGCTCGAAAACGAGGAACTAATTGAAAAGGTTGAAGATTTAGAAGATAAGCTGGATGAAGAAAAAAAAAATATTTCGGAGGATCCTCAAAATCCAAAAAGCAACAAAAAGAAAAAGAATACCCGAAAATAAATTGGCGTAATCTTGAAGATGAAGAGATACAAAAGGCAACTATATTATATAATGATAGGGTAAATGTTTTCCATGATTTAGTTTTAATTGATAAGGTTCTTGACAATTCTGCATCACCTAAAAAGGTGATGCAGTTTGCCGAATTAAGAATTAGAAATCTACAGGCTTTTGACGAATTAAAAGCTTTTAATGATACAGGCAAATTTTTATTTAAACACCCGCTTATTATACATTTTAGTTTACAGCAAAATTTAAAAAAGTTACTTAAAACAAATCACTCGCAATTTCTTAAAGAACATGCCTTGGCATTAGATAACATTAAACGTTATCAAAGTTATTTAAACAATAAAAAAGCCACTGAGAAGCAAAAAGAAGGCTATAAAGAAAATCTCGAAAAGCACCAGCAAAAAGCCCAGCTTATGGAAATGATTTTAGGTGATAATATTTAATGTCCTTTACTGCATTGCAAAATCTTGTAATCTTTGTACTATGCGAATTACAGAAGAAATAATAAATGATGTGAAAGTGTATGGAAGATATAATTTTTCACCACAAAAAATGGCTGTTTTATTAGAATTAACACGCATCGAGCGCAATGCTTTTTTAGCTGAATTTGAAAATGAAGACAGCCAATTATACATAGCCTGGCAATTAGGAATTATTGAGTTTGAAATGTCAATACAAGATGAATTGGAAAAGCATATTGAAGCTGGAAACGAATCAACTGGCGAAGCTGCCAAAGCTCTGATTTATATTAGAAAGAAAAATGAATCGAATGATTTACGCAAAGAACTATTTGGTGTATGAACTATTTAACCCGTGTACAAGCCTTATCCTCTGAAATAATTACTGAATTCCGTAAAACTGGAAAATCATCTGCAGTACCGGTAGAAATACAAAAATTTTTAGTCGAAGTTGATGGTGTAATGCAGATTAAAGAAACTGAGCGTTTTGATAACATCACAACCATTGCAAAAGCACTTTGCAAACGTTTTCCTTACTTGGAGTTTAGAACTGCTAAACAACGGGTTTATGATGCTTATTCGCTGTTTCATGTAAACGATAACGTTTCCAATGATGTTTGGGATAAAATTTATGCCGATAAGCTTGAAGACTTAGCAAAACTTTGTGTAGCTAAAGGAAAAGAGGAAATGGCTTTTAAATGTTTCACCAAAGCGTATGATTATCGTACAAAATCTGAAAGCCGTATTAATCCTGAAGACTTAAAAGCCCCTGTTTTTATTATATCTACAAAAATTAAACCCGAAGATTTAGGTTTTGAAAAAGCTAACCTCCATAAAATAGCAACCAAACACTCTACCGGCGAATACATTAAAATCATTGAAAGCCTGACTTTCGAAACTGAGGAAGAAAAGGATAAAATATATAATGATGCTGGAATTATAAATGTGAAAAACGAAGATATAGAAAACGTATAGCATGAGCAAAGTACCATTAGAAACCGAAGCTAAGCAAAAAGAATTTAATGAAATATACAATAACTTAATGCAAATAAAAGCTAATGTTATTGATGCAAATACAATGATTATAAAGGGTGGTAGAGCAATTGGAAAAACCACATCATTAGCTCCAAGACTTACACGTGTGGCTTATGATATGCCAGGCGAATTATCGTTTTTTGCTCATAAAACATACATCGCTTTATTATCAAATATTATTCCCAATTTAATTGCCGAATTCAGAAGACCGCAAGGTGATAGCCAAAAACCTATGCTACGTGAGGGTATCGATTTTGTAATTGGTAAAAAAATATTACCCGATCATTTTTTAAAACCTCGTTTTCCTGTTGAAGTTCCGCAACATAGTTTGATTTTTTCTAATGGCCATCATATAAGACTGGTTGCATCCGATCAACCTGAAAGTGCCGCTGGTGGTAATGCCGTTCATATTTTCATTGAGGAAATGAAACATAATAAAGGCGATAGGCTTAAAACGAGATTATTTCCCACCCTAAGGGGCGGTACAATTCAAAGTCGTAAATCACATTATTACGAAGGCATTACAGGTATTTCAGATGCCGCCCGTGTTGATTTGGGTGAAGATGATTGGTTCGAAGAATACAAAGAGCATGTAAATGAAGAGCTCATACAGGAAATTGTAACAGCTTCCTTACATGTAAATAAGCTTATATTTGAAAATGAGACATATAAGAACGAAATTAAAGCAACTGGTAAAGATCAGAACTGTATTTCAACATTAAATAAGAAAATAACTAAAAACGCAAAGAATTTACAGAGGTGGCAGTTGATATTACGAGATATGCGTAAAACAGCTACTTATTTCCTTGAAGCAAGTACTTTTGTGAATAAAGACTTCCTTGGTATCAATTTCTTTAGAACACAGCTTAAAGTGCTTACAATGGATGAATTTATGGTTGCTATTGGAAATATTACTCGTAAAGCTGTAAAAGACATGTTCTTTTCAGGCTTTAACAACATTACACATTGCTTCGATGATTCTTATAAGTATACCAATATTATGCAATTTAATATTCAGGATACTTTTAAACTCACCGCCGATTATTTAAAGTATTACGATCCTAAGAAACCATTGTTATTGGGTTATGATCCCGGGCATTTTTCTTCTATTGTCGTTGGCCAGGAGAATAGCAAAAATGAATTACGCATAATTAAAGAATTCTATTGCTGGATACCAAAGCAGCAAGGCGATTTGGCTCGCATGATATTTGAATTCTTTGGTTTGTCAAAGAAAAATAAAAACATAAAGCTTTACTACGATAGGGCTGGAAATAAACGCAAATTCGAACAGGAAAAAGTCACAACCGATGCTAGGTTATTAAGAAAAGAATTAGTTGATTATGGTTTTTCAGTAGAAATGAAGAGCGAAAAGCAACGAACCATTTTTTACTATGAGCATTTCAAGCTGTTAAATATGATATTAGCTGAGAAAATGAGAAGTTTTCCAAAACTTCGAGTTGATGAAAATACATGTCCAAAGCTTAAATCTGCAATATTTACTACATCAGTTGATAGAAGTGACGGTAAAGTTGCTATGGATAAGAAAAGCGAACGTTTAGTTCCTATACATTTACAGGCTGGTTTAACGCCACAACTCCCATCAGCACTAACATATTTAATTTTTGGCTTGTATAGTAATTTACTTCCACGGGAAATTTCAAACATGCCAGATATGCCAACAAATTTCACAGGCTAAATTTCAAAACTTTTAATCGTTTTTATTAAACTCAGCTAGTTTTTTTGTCTATTATACAAATAATTGACAACGTTTTTGTATTTAAATTGGTTTCAGTCAAAAACATCAATTTAAAATCGATGAAAAAATATTTTTTTAAATGGTTATCT
>Ga0114922_10001052_pt1 | contig 26255 bp, 22 predicted proteins | sample AartaG_FD_100975 | JGI IMG/M metagenome (GOLD analysis project Ga0114922, IMG submission 100975) | Deep subsurface microbial communities from Aarhus Bay to uncover new lineages of life (NeLLi) - Aarhus_00045 metaG | ecosystem: Environmental > Aquatic > Marine > Oceanic > Sediment | place... | reverse complement strand
CTGGGCAGCTTTGCCCCGGCAAAATCAGCAAGCGTGGGCAAAATGTCCGACAAATCCAATAGCTCGTCACTTGCCCCTAAACGTTTTACGACTCCTGGGCAGTTGACAATCATCGGCACCCGCGCTCCAAGTTCGGTCGGTCGGCCTTTCCCATCCCCACCCGTGCCATTGTCTCCTGTAAAGAACAACACTGTGTTCTCCCTAAGGCCTGTCGCTTCCAGCGCCTGCACTATCCGCCCAATCAGTTTGTCCAGGTACTCCACATTGGCCTTGAAGTTCTTACGTAAGTTCTTAAACTTTCCATTCCCCGGCTTCACTGTGTCAGGCGTCACGTAAAACGGGCCATGCGTCAGACACATCGGATAGTAGACGAAAAACGGTTTGTCCTTGTGCCGCCTGACGAAATCAATAACGAAGTCCGTGAAGATATCCGGGCCGTAGTCGTCCGGTCCCGTCGGCAGATACTCTGCGTTCTTCACAATCGAAGGATGCCAATACCGCGAGGTCTTGCCGCCCTGCTTGCCTTCCCAGCCCCCCGTGTGCCTTACTCCCGGCGGAAGATTGTGCTTGTACGCCCACATACAGTACTCGTCGAATCCGCACTCGCGTACCAGCGTGGGCACCTTGCCCGTAAGCTGCCACTTACCTGCATGGGCCGTCGCATAGCCCCGCGGCTTAAGCATCCGGGCGAACGTCACATGCCGTCCGATGTTGTCCTCCGGTGCCCCAGCCACCGGCCCACCCCGCCGGCCAGGAAAGTGAAAAATCCCATTGTGATGGCCATATTGGCCGGTCATTATCTCGAAACGTGTCGGATGGCAGATCGGTGTCGCATAGCACGTCTTGAATCGTACGCCCGTCTGCGCCAGCCGATCCAGATTCGGCGTCCGGTGTACCTTATTGCCATAGCAGCCGAGTTCTTTTGCCCCCAAGTCGTCGGCCATTATCACGATGAAGTTCAGGGGCCGCTTGTCCGAAGCATGTGCTGAAGCAGTAAACAATCGTGACCGGTTCAATAGCATACCGGTTGCCGCCAATCCCGCCGTCTTTAGGAACTTCCGTCGTTGCATCACACTACCCTTTCCATACCAAATTCCACACCGAGGTCAAAATGAGGTTCACAACTGTGTAGCAAGTTACTGAGTAAACAAAAACAAGTCCCCATCATGTGATGGCTGACCAACTCAGTAACCGGCTTTTTGACCTTACGTACCTGTGGATTATAACAAATCTTTTCTTGGATTGCCAGCTTTCCGTTAACCGGTGCACTTTGGTGCACATTTTGGGGGTCGGGCCACTCGTACCGGCGGCTAAAACAAGATCCCACAGTTGAGCCGTTTTCTATATTAGTAGCAATAAGGTCCAGTAACATAGCTGGACTGGCACAATTCAAGAATAAGGTGGCTGAAAAGGCAGGCTGTGGGTATAATCCAGTCAGAATAAGAGTTCAGAATCGTGTTCAAACCATCGCAAGGAGGTATTCTGCATAGACAGCCCCAAAACCAGTGATCTCGTCTTGGAAAGTCCTTGCATATTGTCGTCAACGGGATTAAAATGTGTTTGATGGTTTCTGGGCCGTCTAAACGATGCAGCATAATTTGGACAGTTTCTTGTTTCTGGAGGTTTTATAATGGCAGATCACCGTAGTACTGAGTCATCCAATTCTATTTACTTGAGTCGGCGTGAAATGATTCGTCGAACGGCAGCGACCGGGCTAACGATTGGCACTGTAACGTTTTCGAAGAAGCACGCTGTCGCCAAAGATGTGGAACAGAGCACACCACGACGAAAACCCATCTTCAAATCGCTCAAGTTTGGCATGATCAAGGAGGAACTTTCGATTCTGGACAAATTCAAGTTGGTCCAGGACATCGGATACGACGGCGTGGAGTTAGATTCGCCTGGTGGACAGGACAAGAAGGAATGCTTAGAGGCAAGCCAGAAGACAGGCTTACCGATCCACGGTGTTGTCGATTCGAGACACTGGAGTGTACGCGCTACTGAGTCAGACCCGAAGCGCCGCGAAGAGTGCCTCAAAGACATTCTTACAGCTATTAAGGAGTCACATTACTGTGGCGGCTCATCAGTGCTTTTCGTCCCCGGTCATGGTAATGATGGTCCAGAGAGCGATATCATCCCACGGGCCATTGAGCTGATTCAGCAGGCGCTGCCATCCGCCGCGAAGCTGGGGGTGAAAATCCTAATCGAAAATGTGTGGAATAGAATGTTCTACGACCACGACGGTAAACCAGAGCAAAACGCGGAACGATACGCCGCCTTCATCGATGCCTGTAACAGTCCCTGGGTCGGCGCATACTTCGACATCGGCAACCATCACAAGTATGGTCAGCCGCAGGATTGGATTAGAACTCTGGGAAAACGCATTGTCAAGCTGGATGTTAAAGGCTATAGTCGGGATACAAACAACTGGTCCGCCATTGGCGACGGTACAATCACCTGGCCGGCCGTTCGTGCGGCGCTCGACGAAATTGCTTTTACAGGCTGGTGCACTGCCGAAGTTGGCGGTGGGGACCGCAAACGGCTGGCTGACATTATAGCTCGGCTCAACCGGGTACTGCCAAATTGACGCGCTCGCAATCAGGAAGATGACTTTTCTGTTCTAATAATGCTGCCTCGTTCTATCTTGAATAGTATTGGCCGGGATCCCCATTTCCCCGGTTGAAAAGCATACTTGGAGCGTTCTAAGCGACCAGTCCCATAGCGCCCTTTACACACTCATGGTCTTATTTGGCCACCAATCCTCTTCCTGCTCGCCTTCCCTAAGAAACCACAACACCCGGCCCCTTGTTGCAAGAAGTCATCATAAACAACTAAACAATGACGATTTAACAACGGGCGTTCCCTATCGGGGTCAACTTAGTTTTTCTTTCCTTAACATACAACAGTTTGTAAAATCGAAACGAATGGCCAATCGTGATAGGTAACAAACTAAACAGAGCGGTTTGCCGTTCTCGATTAAAGAACTCTTTATCAAGGGAGACAAAAATGAGACAGTTTAAACTATTTTTAGTTCTGTTATTATTGCCGGCGAATCAAGTTGGATTGTGCGGTCAGTCGGCCGGCGGGGGGATAATCGTAAGAGAATTGCGTTGTGAATATGCTGAGAACCCCTTCGGGCTCGATACACCGCAACCAAGATTCATCTGGATATTGGAATCATCTCAGCGGGCCCAGATGCAATCGGCGTATCACGTTCTGGTGGCCAGTAGTGCGGAAAAGCTCCGGTCTGATATTGGTGACAAGTGGGACAGCGGGAAAGTGGCCTCGGAAAAATCAGTAAATATCCCTTACCAGGGTAGAAAGTCGTCCAGCGGTGAAAAGTGTTACTGGAAGGTTCGAGTCTGGGATAAATATGGCCAGGCATCACCGCCGAGCAAGTCGGCTACCTTTGAGATGGGCTTGCTGAAAAAGAGCGACTGGCAAGGCAAGTGGTTCGGCATGGGCAAATCAGAGAGCGTCCTGAACTACATCGCGGGTAGATTCGGCCAGGCAGTAAATCTCAATGGAATAAGTGAAACCGTGAAGGTAGAGCACTATCCAGAATTGAAACCGGCCAAGCAAATCACTATTAGCGCCTGGATAAAGCCGAATGATGATTTCAGCAACAGATGGCAGGAAATCTACCGAAAGGAAGATGGTAACGCAAGGCACCTTCTTGCTTTTGGAAAGACCGGCGAAAAGACGGGATTATGGCTCGGACTGGGAATTGGGGGAGTGTACACGGAACATTGCGGGCCATTAGCAATCGAATCGGTTAAAGATGGAAAATGGCATTTGGTAGCTGCTGTTTATGATGGTTCTGCCATGCGATTTTATTTTGACGGCCGGGAAATCGCAACCGAAGCGGTAAGCGGACCAATCGATACATCAGGGTCGAGACCGGCTTATATCGGTTCGTCGGATGGTGGAAATGAGTTTTTCCCCGGTGCTATTGATGACGTGCGAATTTACGGCCGCGATTTAACGACCGATGAGATAAAAGCAATGGCGGGCGGTATTAGCATTGGCTCTAATCTTGTAGGCTTATGGAAACTCGATGGTAATCTGAAAAACAGCGTGCCGGGTAAGGACGGGGAATTGATTACGGCTGTTGATCCACAAAGCTCTCCGCTTTTACGAAAAGAATTTGAAATTTCCAGGAAAATCAAACGAGCAAGAATCTACGTTTCCGGCCTGGGTTGGTACGAGCTTTATATCAATGGGCAGAAAGTCGGCGACCACGTGCTTGATCCTGTCACCAGCGATTACCGAAAACGCGTCTATTATGTAACATACGATGTAACGGACATATTGGGAAAGGGAACAAACGCGGTGGGGGTTATCCTCGGCAACGGCTGGTTCAGTGAGCCTGGCCGTTTAAAGTATGGTGACTCGCCGAGACTGCTCCTGCAAATGAATATAGAGTATGCCGACGGAACCAGGACAAGTATCAAGACCGACAAAACATGGAAGACCGCAAGCGGTCCGGTTACCAGTAATGATATTTATGGTGGAGAAACTTACGACGCCCGGTTGGAAAAGAAAGGCTGGAAAAAGGCCGGCTACGATGACTCGCACTGGAACGGGGCCATTACAAAATCGAGCCCGGGAGGCAAAATGGTATCGCAGTTGATGCCGGCAATCAAGGTGAACCAGACGATAAGGCCGGCGAAACTCACCAACCCGAAACCCGGTATATATGTTTACGATATGGGCCAGCTCTTCGGCGGTTGGGCCCGGCTGCGAGTAAAGGGGCCGGAAGGTGCCAGGGTTACTATCAAGTATTCACCCAGAATCTTCAAAGACACCGGATTAGTCGATAAAAGACGTCATCCTGCTCCTCAGGAAACCGACTATTACGTCTTGAAGGGAGACCGAAAAGGCAAAGTATACGAGCCGAGATTTACTTACCATCCGGTTCGTTACGTGCAGCTCGAGGGTTATCCGGGGGAGCCGACGATAAATGACCTCGAGGGCAGAGTGGTTTTTTCGGCTGTTGATATGTCCGGCGACTTTAGCTGCTCGAACCCTTTGCTCAATCAGATTCACAAGAACGTTGTTTGGACTCTTACCAATGGGTTATTCGGCATACCCCTGGACTGTCTTCACCGTGAGCACTGGGCCTGGACCGATCCGGCGACAGTCACGGGTACACTTTATCCGAGAAAATATATGCCGCTGTTCTGGACGAAATGGCTTCGCGACATAAAGGATGCTCAGAGAAAAAATGGTGCCGTTCCAGATGTATGCCCGTCGTATCCAGGGGACAGATCTGACCCTGCCTGGGGGGGTAATTACCCACTCTTAGTCTGGTATCTTTATCAATACTACGAAGACGAACGCCTTTTAGAAGAACATTACGAAGGGATGAAGCGATGGCTGGAATACCTGGCCTCGATCTCTGTACATCATATTGTGGTCAAAGGCCACTATGGCGATCACATGCTGCCCGGCCTTAAACCAAGCGAGGAACAATTCATATCCACCCAGACCCCTAAACCTTTAGTCTGGACCGGATATTACTATCGCGGCGCTTATGTTGTTTCTCAGATTCCCAAAATTCTCGGCAAAACCGATGATGCCCGACGCTATGCGAAATTGGCAGAAGACATCAAAGATGCTTTTAACAAGAAATGGCTGAACAAGGATACCAACTTGTACGCTGCAGGCTCTCAGACGGCCAATTTCTTACCGCTTGCTCTCGGTATCATTCCTGAAGCTAATGAAAAAGGTGTAGTACAAAGCCTTGTGAAGGATATTATCGAGAAATACAAAGTCCATCACCATACCGGCAATACCGGCACCACTTGTATGGTCGATACTCTAACCGAGTATGGATACGCAGATTTAATGTATAAGGTTGCCACAAAAACCAGCTATCCGGGTTGGGGATATATGGCGGCCCAGGGTGCTACCACGATCTGGGAGAATTGGGGATTGGGCCAGGACGCCGAAAGTATGGTGATGTGGTGTACCATAGATGAGTTCTTCTACAATGATTTAACAGGGATTAATGGGCCGGATTATTACGGACCACGATTTACCGCATCCGGCTTCAGACAGATAGAGATTAAACCGCATGTTCCTGGCGACTTGACCTATGCATCGGGTTCGCTCAAGACGGTTAGGGGCACGGTATCGTCGAACTGGAAAAGAACTGATGATTCGCTCATACTTCAGGTTGCCATTCCCGTAAACAGCCAAGCCAGGGTGAGCGTTCCCAATATCGGCTTACAAAATGTCAACGTTACAGAAAGCGATAAACCGGTTTGGAAAAACGGCAGATTCATCCGGGGGGCTTTCGGAATTACCAATGGAACAGAAACGGCTGAATATGTGACTTTTGTGCTTGGTTCCGGTTCTTATAGGTTCCGGCTGAAGGGACAAAAGTAGCTCTTATGTTGCGCTGGTATGTCTTCTCTATAAATGTGGCCGAATTAAAAATGAAGCAATTTGCTGAACAACAAAATAACTGACCATGATAACTTGCCAACGGTCGTTCTATGTCGGGGTGATGGTGTTTCTGTATTGCATTTTCAGGACAGACTTGATATTCTTTCAGATATGAGGTTCAGTGCTGTAGTTGAGCAGGTATAGATGGGAAATTTCAATTCAAACAGATTCAAATGAAAGGGAAAGAGAATGAGATTCCAGCAGTTCAGCGCGTTCCTTTGTGCTGTGCCATAAATGTTCGACGCACAGGTTCGAAGGTTTAATGAACGCAGCTACTTTCTCTATATCGCGCCGGACTTGGTCGCTCAGCGGTCGCTGCGGGTCCACTTCCTTTGAAGATGCCTTTGCATGTTGAACAAGGTGTAACTTCATTTCGACCTCCCTTTGACAAAACTCATTCAATATTATTATAGCAAAGAACACTGCCGATATCCTTAAATACTTCGAGGCTCCGAACCTGCGCTAAAACCGCGGGCTAAATATTATTTGGAGACCGCATCGTTGACAGTTGTCTAATTAGACGATAATATGTTGGCTTTATAAATAGTGGGACATGTTAAGAAATGACTGATGTAACTTTAATTACTGGTGATGGAATTGGGCCGGAAATCGCAGAAGCTGCTCGCAGATGCATCGATGCTGCCGGTGCCGGCATAAAATGGGACATAATGGAAGCGGGCGTAGAGGTGATGGAGCGGGTTGGTACCCCCCTGCCGGACGCTACTGTAGAATCGATTAAGAAAAACGGCGTCGCGTTAAAAGCGCCTATCACTACGCCGGTCGGAAAAGGCTATCGAAGCATAAATGTACATCTTCGCCAGACGCTTGATTTGTACGCCTGCCTGAGACCCAGCAAAAGCTATGAAGGTGTGCGCAGCAGGTACTCCGGTATCGACCTTGTGGTCGTGCGCGAAAACACCGAAGACCTCTACGCGGGCATCGAATTTGAAAAGGGCAGGGACGACACCGCTGAAATTATCAACTGGATAAATAAACACAGCAGCCGAAAGATTAGCAGCGATTCCGGCATAAGTATAAAGCCGATTTCGGTCAAGGCCACGGAGCGAATAGTGGCCTTTGCCTTTGATTACGCCCGCAAAATGGGGCGCAAAAAAGTAACAAGCGTCCATAAAGCCAATATTATGAAATTCAGCGATGGCTTATGGCTTGATGTAAGTCGCCAGGTCGCAAAGCGCTATCCTGATATCGAATTTGAAGACCGCATCGTGGACAATATGTGTATGCAGTTGATTCAAAAGCCCGAGCTTTATGACGTGATAGTGCTGCCGAATCTTTACGGCGACATAATAAGCGATTTGTGCGCGGGTCTGGTGGGCGGCCTTGGCGTCGCGCCGGGCGCAAACATCGGCGAAAAAGGCGCAATCTTTGAGGCGACCCACGGCAGCGCTCCGAAATACAAGGGCCAGAACAAGGTCAATCCCACGGCCTTGATACTCAGCGGCGTATTGATGCTGAGGCACATTGATAAAATGGCTGAGGCGGACAAATTAGAGGCCGCCGTTGCCGCGGTAATTGCCGAGGGCAAAAACGTAACTTACGATATGAAGCCGGACCGCAATGACCCGACCGCGGTCGGAACGAGCGAAATGGCCGATGCTATCATCGAAAAAATCAAAACCTGACCAATGCCCGAATCCCGAATCCCCGCCATTCTTTGTATTTAGCCCCGGTCTTTGGCCGGGGGTGCCTTCCTCCTCCAAATTTATTTGGGGGGGCATCCTTAACATTTATTTTTCCCTTCTTACTTCTCCCTTTCCCCTTCTCCCTTCACTTCGACATTCGACATTCCTTGCGGCATTTATATTTATGAGTTTATCCTGAGCGAAGTCGAATGTCTGTGGCGGGGTTTTTAGCCCACTGCACTGCAGTGGGTTTCCCGTCCTTGTTATATAGCCCCCACCCCTGCGGTGGGGGGATTAAAAATCCGTTTTTTTCTTTTACTTTCCCCTTCTTTTCTGTTATTTTCTGTGACTAAATACGTGATGCTGGCATCTTGAAGATTGCAGCGAAATATGAGATAGGAAAATTGTTTGGCGGGAATTTCGAGAGTTTGTCTATTGTATGGAATATTAAGTAGGAAAAGCAATGTTAAAGGAAATTAATCTAATAAGAAATATAGGTTGTTTTGATTCTTTCAGTGGTTTGAGCGACCTCAAAAAATTAGTCCTTATTTATGCAGAAAATGGGCGAGGAAAAACCACTCTGTCTGCTATCTTATCTTCATTGGCAAATAACGATGCTAATATACTTATGGGAAGAAAAAGATTAGGAGCTTCAAATGACCCTCATATTATACTCAATATTGAAGGTGAAAATGGAAATGCAATATTGCAAGATGGTAGCTGGAATCACTGTTTCGATGAAATTTTTATATATGATGATGAATTTGTAAGCCAAAACGTTTATTCAGGCCTTGAAATAACAGCTAATCATAGACAAAGTTTGCATGAAGTTATTCTTGGTCATAGGGGAGTTACATTAGCCAGAAGGGTTGATGAGCTTGCGCAGCAAATCAGTGAATGCAACCGTACAAGAAGAGAAACTTCGAATCAGATACCTTATGTTAAACGGTTTGGATTAGATGTCGATACTTTCTGTAGGTTGCCGCAAGTCGATGACATAGAACGTGCTATAAAAGAGAAGCAGAAAGAATATGGCGCTGTAACTCAATCAGATGTCATTTCACAAAAACCTCTTTTCTCGAGAATATCTTTTCCCATTATTAACATCGGAACCCTAGAAGATATTTTGTCACGCGAGTTGTCTGATGTAAATGAAACTGCTTTTCAAAAAGTCAGAGAGCATTTTTCCTTGATAGGAGATCAGGCAGAAGAGTGGATATCAGACGGTATGAACAGAATTATAAATGAAGTTGAAGGATTAGAAAGATGTCCTTTCTGTGGTCAAAATATTAATGCGGTCGATTTAATTGATGTGTATAGAGCTTATTTTAGTGAAGCATACGTAACATTAAATAAAAATATCGAATTGCAGATAAGTCAATATGGGATAGATCTTAGCGGTGATCAGTTATCATCAAAGCAAGAAAATGTAAACGAAATAATTGACTTGCATAAATTCTGGGGAGAATTTGTTGAGCTTCCTCAAATAAATATAGAGTGGGCCGATATCTCTACTACTTGGCAAGAAGCGCGAGATGAAATTCTTTCATCACTGAGAACAAAAAGGTCTTCTCCACTTAATCCGGTAAATTTAACGGTTGATGCTAAAGAAAAAATTGAAAAATATATTTCTATTATTAGCGGAGTTCAAGAGCAAATTGAATCTTTTATTAACTTAAATAATAAAATAACTGAAATAAAAACCTCGGCAGATTCTAGTAATCTGCAAAAAGTAAGGAATGAATTGAACGGGCTAATGACAACTCAATCAAGACATTCAGATGAGTTAAAGGATTTGTGTGACCGTTACCTGTCAGAGACAAGTCAGAAAACCGTTTTGGAGAGTCAAAAAGAAATAGCAAGGATAGCTTTGGATAACCATAGGAACGCAGTTTTTTCTCAATATCATACCTCTATAAATACACACTTAGAATTATTTGGTGCAAATTTCAGGATTGGAGGATTGCAATCTTCTAATGCAGCTGGGCTTCCAAGTACAACATATCATTTAATTGTGAACAATCATCAAGTGCCATTAGCAATTGAAGGAAATATCTTTGATTTGCCATGCTTCAAAAATACTTTGAGTGCTGGCGACCGAAATACACTTGCGCTCGCTTTCTTTTTTGCTTCTCTTGAAAACGAACCTAATTTAAATAATTCAGTTATTGTTTTTGATGACCCTATTTCAAGCCTTGACGACACACGTACTACTACAACGATACAAAATATTAGAAATTTGGTTTCTCGCAGTAAACAAGTAATTGTTTTATGCCATTTGAAACCATTTTTATGTGATATTTGGTATCATTCAGATAAAGATAATACAACTGCATTGAGACTTTCTCGAGGTCTGAATAACACTTCCGATATTGAAACGTGGGATGTATCATCTGATTTATTGACTGAATATGATAAGCACCACAAAGTTTTAAGAGATTATGTTGAGGAAAATATCGGAGATAAAAAGTATGTTGCACAATGCATAAGACCTGTTATGGAACAATACTTACGAATTACATTTCCTGATCTTTGCCCCCCAGGAACCTTACTTGGTGATTTTAATAATCATGTAGGAAACCTTTTGGAAAACAGGCAGCTAATTATGAGTGATACTGATTTTCGTGAATTGAGAGATATAACAGAATATGCTAATAAATTTCATCATGTTACTAATCTTGCTTTTGAAACAGAACAGATAAATGACAGTGAACTTTTGGGATTTGTAAGACGTGTTTTGAATTTTGTAAAGCACGGTACTACATGATCAGATTCCTGACAAAGTTGAGTAATCTGCAAAAAAGGGGTGGTTGGATTTCACTTTTGCGACTTGCCGCCGAACCTTGTGAATAGAACGATGAACAAACCAACAACAAACAAAATGGCTCCAGGAGCTGCGTTAGACATTTTGCTTTCGGCACCCAGTGCTTTTGTGATCCAGCTTATTGAGCCTGTAACGCCGTGTAGGAACAGAATGATTCCCCCTATGATGCAAACGAATCCAAGTATGAGCCCCGCAAGTGAATATATCAATTGAAACACAGACAGTCGCTTCCACATATTAGGGTCTCGCATATTGGGTGGAAGCAGCATCATTTTCATTTACTCATAAATCAGTTACCTAAGGTTGGTTTCGTTCAATTTTTGACCGGTAGGATTAACCACTTTTTTCATTGAACACCTATTAACCTGGCATGGGCTGCGCTTTCGGGGCATTTCTAGGACTCCTTGATACGACGCATTACACTATATACAGTTCGAATAGAAACATCCCGGTCGACGAACTTACGTATATTCTCTCTCAAAAGCTTAGCACTCCACTGATCCGCATCATACCCAAAAAGACGCGGTGATTTCTCCAGTGCGTGCATCGCTGCCCCTTCAAACATTTCGTCTGCTTTCCGGGGGCGACCAAGCTTACTTGCAGTTTTTAAAAAATCGTCCCCTCGCTTGTTGAAGGCTTTGACCCAGCGCCGAATGGTTGTCGAATCAACAGGCATAATAGCATCTAGTTCTTCTAAGCCCTTACCCATCGTAAACCACACAATTGACACACTCTTTCGTGCCAATTTCTTATTGCCCGAGAGCACCGCTTCGTATAGCGCACTATCCTCGTATGGTTTCAACTTCCGAATTTTCAACGTTTTTCCCATGTTGTACTCTCTTTCATTAAATTTTCTCCGCAAATTATATATGATGAGTATTATGATGTTGCAGAATTTTTTGCATAATTTAGAAAAATGCGTGGAAGTGAGCTTAATTGCATGAAAAAGCCCATTACGGTTGTTTCTACTTTCTAAGGTATTAACAATTTAGTTGTTATATTTCGGTCTAATTTTACTTTTCTCGTGATACCTGACCCATGTTGAAAGAAACTACAACCCCAAAATCGGGGCACACGTAAGGATACAAGCCATAAGCGCAAAGGTTATAAGCAGGAAAATCTCTCCAATACACGTCTGTTGAGCCCATCGTTAGGTATATTTATGTGCTAAAAAAGCACTTTTTTGGTCATTTTTTGGTTCTTTTTTGGTTCTTTTTGTGCATTTTTGGCCGTTTTTGTTAAAAAAGACAGAATTATTACGGTTTTTATTCATTAAATCTCTAATAAACAGCCAGCTTAAAGAATCCCTCTTTTGCCAGCCTGCATTTTCTTATGCGGGCCATTTCTTGATGGCCAAGCGGACGCCGGCCGCAGGCTTCGCAGATACTAATATCGAGAAAGCCGCTGCCAAGACCGCACCGCCTGGCAAAAAACTTTGTGCCCTCTGTGCTCTCCGTGGCTTTGTCTTATGATCCTTGCCTACTTATCAAGTAGGTCCTGTTATCCTGTCTAATTCTTCTTTGTGCTTTGTGCCTTAGTGGCGAGTTAATATAGGTAAAAAGGCGCGACCAAAAGCGCACATAGTAACCGGACAAAACCGAAAAAAATAAAAAATTTTAACTCCTTTATTACCAATAACTTAATCCTGTAAATCCTGTCAAAAACAAGCCATTTTTCGCATCAAACGCGCACATCCGTGCATTTATGAGGGGCCTCTGTTTTTTACAGAGGCCCGAATCCCGCATCCCTGCATGCTTTAGGCAGGGATCCAGCAGGGAACCAGGAAGTAGTTATTTTGAACATTTTGAGGGTATTAATGGCCAATAACACTTTTGCTCTTATGTTCTTGTGCACCTGTGCCTTATGTTCTTATCCCTTATGCACTTATGTCCTCTACACTTGTAGAGCTATCACTACAAATGTAATGATATCACCACAAATCGCCCCTTTTATGCAAAACAAACCCAATTTCCAAAAAGCCCAAATGAACGTAAGTGATTATATTACAAGGGAATATGAGAAAGAGGACACTTGGTGGAGTGGGAAAAACAAACCCAATTCAAACCCAATACAAACCCAATCAAACCCAATTAAAGCCAATAAAATGCCAAAACAAACCCAATACAAACCCAAAACAAACCCAATTTATCGTGTCGTAGCCTCTGGCGAAGTCGGATTCGAAGCGGTAAAAAATGTAGTTATACGGCCATATTGCCACAAGCGAACATTGCCGAGTTACAGACGTATAAGACTGAAACTATCCAGCCGACGATACTATATTGAGGAAAAAAAATGAGAAAGCAGCGAGCAAGAAAGTTTATTTGCAGGTTTTGGAAAGATTGGCGAAACACTTTATTGTTCATATTTTTTGTATTCGTACCTCTAAAATCGAGCCTGGCGGATTGGAACTGGGTCCCTACCGGCTCGATGAATCCTACTATACTGCAAGGCGATTTGATATACGTTGACAAATTGGCGTATGACCTGAGATTTCCTCTAACTTTTTATCGGCTTGCAAAATGGTCGGCCCCGCAGAGAGGTGATATTGTCGTCTGCTTTTCTCCTGAAGACCAAATCCGGTTAGTCAAACGAATAATAGCGGTACCGGGCGATACAATCCAGAGCAAAGGAAATACGCTTTTCTTAAATGGTGAGCCCGCCGGCTATACAAAAATCGACCCAAAATATTTAGAGTATCTTTCTTCCAGGCTAAAAGACCGCTGCATATTGGCAACAGAAAATCTGGATGGATTTACTCACGCAGTAATGAGCATTCCTTCGGTTCGCGCAAAGCGAAATTTTGGACCTATCACCGTACCGGCGGGGCATTACTTCGTTATGGGCGACAACAGGGACAATAGCAAGGACTCAAGACATTTCGGATTCGTACAAAGAGATGCAATAGTCGGAAAAGCAAGGGGAGTCATTTTATCATTCGACATTACCGACAAGTATCAGCCGCGATTGAAAAGGGCTTTTTCCTCTTTGAAATAACCACTTTCGGACCGCGATTGCAGTTCCTGCCCACAAAACCGCATTTCCGTATTTTCTCTCTCACGCTGATTGTCTTTTTTGTGGTAAATTAAGAGATTTCAGTGTAACCTGTGTAATTAATAGCCCAAAAACCGGATTCCCGCTCCTTCGATTTTGCTCAGGACAGGTCCCGCGGGAATGACAACTCTGACGCAGTAAAATGAGGATTTTGGCAATTGAACCAGCAAAGTTATCGCAAACTGATTTCAGGTGAAAGCAGTGGCCTGTGTGCAGCGCTCTTGCGTTTCTTTTTAGGAATAGCTGCTCAAGTTTACCTGGTTGTTATCGCACTGCGAAATTTGTTATACACCAAAAGGTGGTTGAAGATATATCGTTCAAATGCAGCGGTTATAAGTGTCGGTAACATAACAACCGGCGGGACAGGTAAAACTCCACTTGTAATCCGGCTGTGCAAACTAATAATTTCAGATTCCAAGATTCAGATTTCAGATCCTCAGTGTGCGATACTTACGCGTGGGTACAAAATGACCCAGGACTCAAGACCCAAGACCCAAGATTATGGAGATGAGCCGGCCATTCTTGCCGAGAGCTGTCCGGAGGCCAAAGTGATTGTGAATCCGGACCGTGTGGCCGGAGCTGACGAAGCTGTCAGCAAATTCGGTGCGAAGGTATTAATTATGGACGATGGATTCCAGCATCGCCGATTGGCCAGGGACCTGGATATCGTTACAATTGATGGTACGTTGCCTTTCGGCTACGGCAGGATGCTTCCGGCTGGGCTGCTGCGAGAACCTGTCGCCGCACTCAAGCGAGCTAATGCTGCGGTTATTACCAGGTGCGACCAGGCCACTGAGGCGGAACTTTGCCAACTTGAAGACAAGCTCCAACAGACAAATCCGCAAATGGTAATTACCAGGTCAATACACGCCCCTGTCTGTGCAAAGTCCATAAACAACAAAGAAATCAGTCTTGAAGAGCTAAAGAGTAAAAAAATATTTGCCTTCTGTGGTATAGGCAATCCGGATGCCTTTTTGAAGACCGTCAAAGGGCTTGGAGTTAAAATTCTCGGTTTGAAGGTCCACAATGACCATTTCCACTACACGGACGATTGTTTGGCCGACATTCGTGAAGAGGCCAGGCGTCTTAATACAGATTTGATACTGACAACGCAGAAAGACTGGTTTTCATCACCATTACCCAAGACTGCCAACGCGAACGACGATATAAATTTTGCATATCTGGCAATCGAGCTTAAATTTATTAGTGGAGAAGATAAAATAACACGGTTGATTGAAAAGACATTGGCGGGTAAAATCTGAAAAATAACAAACCAATAGTAAATAGAAGATAGTCGATTGAAAAGATGTACGAAAAGCTGCTAAAGACGGTGACGAATCTGGGTTCGCCGAAAATTCTGCTTGTCGGCGACTTTATGCTCGACATTTATACTTACGGCGATGCGCTGAGAATAAGCCCGGAGGCGCCGGTACCCGTGTTGAAAGTTACCAGGACCGAGCATAGCTGCGGCGGAGCAGGTTCTGTGGCCGCCAACCTCGCCACTTTGGGTGCCGTGCCTACTTGTCTGGGAGTTATCGGGGATGATGCAAATGGCAAAATCCTTGAGCAAATGCTGACAGAGGCAGGAGCTGATACCACGGGCCTGTTTGTTGGCTCAGACAGGTCTACCATTAGTAAGCAACGACTTATAGGCCTGGCGCAACATCGTCATCGGCAGCAATTGATGAGAATTGATGAAGAATCCACAGAGCCATTGCCTGATGAACTAAATGAGGCTATTTTGCAGGCCTACAAAGACAAGCTGAAGGAGACTGACATCGTTTGTCTGCAGGATTATAACAAGGGCCTGCTTTGTCCATCGCTGTGCAAGCAAATGGTACAGTTGGCAGCGCGAGCAAACAAAAAAGTCCTTGTTGACCCCTGCCTGACCAGCGATTATTCAAAGTACGTCGGCGCCACCATCATCACACCAAACCGCCGGGAGGCTTCGGAGGCGGTTGGTTTCGATATAGAAAGCGCAGAAATGGCAGCCGGAGCGTCAGCGGAGCTTGCCAGGAAATTAAAGCTGGAAGCTGTGGTAATTACGCTCGATAAGGAAGGAGCGTATCTTAGAACAGACCAGACGGGCGAAATCATACCTGCAAGACCTCGCAGTGTCTATGACGTTACAGGCGCCGGTGATATGGTCCTGGCAACGCTTGCGATAACTTTGGCCGCTGGTTGTGATTATCAAACAGCCGTGCAGTTGTCCAATATAACCGCCGGTATAGAGGTAGAAAAATTCGGCGCATCAACTGTTACTATCCCGGAAATTATCAATGAAATCGTCTGCGAAAATCGCGGCAAAAGCGGTAAGGTTCGCTCGATTGATTCTTTAGTAGACGAACTTGACTGGCAACGCGGGCAAAAGGCCACTATTGTCTTTACCAATGGCTGTTTTGATGTGGTGCACAGGGGACACACCGAATTTCTAAAATTCTGCAAGATGCAAGGCGACATAGTCGTTGTTGGGCTAAACAGCGACAACTCTGTAAAAACGATAAAAGGGCCCGGCCGGCCGATTAACAACCAGTATGACAGGGCCGCCGTCCTGGCTGCATTGGAAACAGTCGATTATATCATGGTCTTCGATGAGCCGGACCCGCTCAACCTAATCAAACAAGTAAAGCCTGATGTATTAGTGAAAGGTCAGGATTGGGCACAGAAAGGTGTCATCGGTCAGGAGTTTATTGAGTCTTGCGGCGGCAAGGTCGTTCTTGCACCTCTCGTTGAAGGCAAAAGCTCCACCACAACAATTGAGAAAATGAAGGCATTGAAGGATTCTCATTCTGCAAATAATTCCAGAATGGTGTCCCCTGAAAGTAAATCCTGATGGACAACAAGTCAAAGAAACAGATTTTAGAAGTGATAGAGAGGCACAAGAAGATGGTTGCCGAACTACAAACAAGCGGGATTGAAATACTCGCCGCTGCCGCGGATGAAATAACAAAAGCCCTGAGGCAAAACGGCAGGCTTTATCTGTGCGGCAATGGCGGCTCGGCGGCAGATGCCCAGCACATAGCCAGCGAGCTTGTCGGAAGATTCGAGCATGAGCGCAATGCCTTGCCCGCAGTCGCCCTGACGACTGATGCATCCGTGATGACATCGATTTCCAATGACTACGGCTATGAAAATGTATTTGCCAGGCAGGTCGAAGCCCTGGTTAGAGAAGGCGATATCTTCTGGGCCATTTCAACGAGCGGGACCTCGGCAAATGTCATTGAGGCCGCCCGGTCGGCTAAAGCAAAGGGCGCTTGCGTACTGGCTTTTACCGGCAAGACTAACAGTGAGCTGGAGCAAATATCCGATATTTGTTTTTGTGCGGACGGTCCAACGGCCCGCAGTCAGGAGATTCACCAGCTCGGCTTTCATATAATTTGTAAACTTGTAGAACAAAACTTTTGCGAATAGTTTAATTAAGAAAATGAATATGTCCAATAAAGCGATATTTTTAGATTGCGACGGTACTTTAATTGAAGACCCCGGCTATATCAATAGTCCAGACCAGGTAAAGCTGCTGGAAGGTGTTACTAAAGCACTTGTTGAGCTTCGAGCTATGGGATATAAGCTAATTGTCGTCTCCAATCAATCTGGTGTTGCACGTGGAATTGTTACTGAACAAGTTCTCGGTGAAATTCATAACCGCTTAAGGCAACAACTGGCCGAAAAGGGAGCTCATTTAGACGAGATTTATTACTGTCCCTATCACCCAGAGGGAGTTGTCCGAAAATACCGTAAAGAAAGTGACTGGAGAAAGCCGAATCCTGGGATGCTTCTGGCCGCAGCCGATGAGTTGAGTATCGACCTTAGCCAATCGTGGTGCATCGGCGATAGCAACCGGGACATAGAGGCTGGTTTACGGGCCGGCTGCAAAACCATATTGGTAAACCGCTTGTCGCTGTACAAAACCAGCTACGACGGGCCGGCCGAGCCAACTCCAGACTATAAGAGTGTAAATATGAAGGAAGCGGTAAATATCGTTAAACAATATCACCGCTCGTCCAACAATGTAAAAGTCCAAACTAAGTTAGCTCCCAAACCCAAAGCCAAGCCGGCACCGGAATCCAAACCGAAGCCGGCCTTAGAGTCCAAACCCAAGCCTGCTACGAAGCTCAAAGCTAAGCCAGTGCCGGAAGCTGCCGAACAACCAAAACCCCAGCAGGCAAAACCCACAGAGCAAGATGTCCCCGCTGAAAGCGAAAAGCAATTGCTCAACAGTATTCTTGACCAACTAAAAGGTATGCAGCGGGCCAATATGTTCAGCGAATTTTCCATAATGAGACTGCTGGCCGGGAGTGTGCAAATTATCGTTGTGTTTTGCCTGCTGTTGACCGTTTGGTTCCTGACGAGGCCGAACCGGCAGGACATTGCGGTTTTGATTTCGCTCGGTTTCGCTATGGTCCTGCAGATGATGTCGCTAACCTTCTACATCATGCAGGGTCGAAAATAGTGATACCTTGGATGAGATGCAAGAAATGGGACACGAGATTTTAGTCTGGCTTCCTTCTCCTATAGGCGACGCTGTTATCAGTACGCCGGCCTTGCGAGCCATACGTCAACATTTCAAATCCTCCAGAGTCACATTTTTTGCCAGGCCCGTGGTTCGTGAGGTTCTATCGCCAGGCAGCTTTGCCGACAGATGGCTGGAGCAAGAGAGTAAGAATCCGTTTGCGATTGCAAAAATTCTCAAGGTCCATAAATTCACGCATGCAATTCTTTTCAAGAATTCTTTTTCTTCAGGCCTGTCGGTTTTCTTAGCAAGGATACCATCACGGGTTGGCTATGCTCGCGATGGACGAGGGCTTCTGCTAACTGACAAACTTTATTCGCCAAAACTACCTGATGGTAAATTCAAGCCTATTTCTATGATTGACTACTATCTTGCGATTGCGTCCCGGCTCGGTGCAAATACTACTGATAAGAACCTTGAACTTCAGGTAGAACCGCAAAACAACGAAAAACTAAAAGCCAAATTACCGGAAATTGCCGAATCCGAAGGTCCGGTCATCATTATCGTTCCCGGCGCGGCAGCCGGGCCAAGTAAACGCTGGCCCAGCGAAAGATTTGCCCAAACAGCCGATTGGTTGATTGATAACTGCAACGCAACGGTCGTCATATCCGTTGCACCCACCGCTGTTGAGAGGCAGATTGCACAAGAGATCTGCGATTCAAGCAGATTGTCATCGCCGGCACAACAAAGTAATCGTAAGCACAAACTTATCAACCTTGCAGCCTTTTCCATAAGTCTTGGCGAATTAAAAACGCTTTTTGCCGGTTCCGACCTGGTGATATCGAACGATACAGGTCCCCGACATATTGCGATTGCTCTGCGGCGTAAGATTGTCAGCCTGCTCGGACCAAACGACCCTTCCTGGACAGACTTCGGTTATGAAAATGAAATCAGGATAGTCGGCGAAGCCCCTTGTGCTCCCTGCGACAGGCCAATCTGCAAAAAATCCGAGCATCTATGTATGCAGTCAATCACGGTAGAGATGGTTTGTGACGCCTCAAAAAGATTACTCGATAACAGTCACCCAAAACGGCAGCAGCTATGCGCGAGCAGAAACTTGTAGATATTTCGGAGTCGTGTTTCATCGACCCTGATTATAAAGCGGCTTTCAGCAAATTGGGCTTAACGTCAATTGATGATGTTTTTTCTTTCAAAGCCGGCAGGAATTTAGCCAAAAACAATCTTGCGAAATACCGCAGCCGCGTGCAGTTTGAAATAAACGCGCCGGCAGTTACCGTTTATTTGAAGCGCTACGACAGGCCGCCCATTTCAGTCCAGCTTAGAAACTGGCTCGCAGCTCGCAGTCGTACAAGTTGTGGCTTGCTCAATTTTAAGTCTGCAGATGCACTGGCGGCGGCGGGCATACATACCCCGAAGACCCTTTTCTACGGCGAGCAATGGGGGACATCTTTTGAGAAAAGGAGCTTCATAATCACGGAGAAGATTCCGAATGCCGAATCCCTGGAGCGTAGATTGCCCGGCTTCTTCAGCGGCCTGACAACGGTTGAGAACATAAAGCTGCGAAGAGATTTTATCGCTCAATTGGCGGTCTTTGTGAAAAAGTTTCACGAGACTGGTTACTGCCATCGGGACCTTTATCTATCCCATATATTCCACAGTGACAGCGGCGATTTTTATTTGATAGACCTGGCGCGGGCTTTTAAGCCAGGCGTCCGGCGCCGGCGACTTCTGATTAAAGATATTGCCCAAGTGTATTATTCGGCTCGGAGCCAGTATTTTTCAAAAACCGACCGGCTGCGATTTTACATTACCTATGTAGGGCGGCAGAAGTTGACCCGGAAAGACAAGGCATTTATTCGCAAGGTAATCAACAGGGCAAAGCGTATGGCACGGCACGATATGAGGCACAGCAGACCGGTCCCATTTGAAAGCCGGCCAGATTCGGCTTAAATGCGCGATGAAGAAGAAAATCGCAATCATAATAGAACGAGCAAATATAGCCCTTGGAGGAGCGGAACGCTCGGTTTTTGAGTTAGCAGCGGCATTGGGGGCACTTGGTCTTGATGTGCACATGGTTGCCGCGAAAGGGCAAACGAATGCCAAAAGCATTAACATTCTATGCCAGGACTCTCCCGGCAAACGCACCTGTTACTTTACCTTTGCGAAGGCACTGAAAAAACATCTGTCTGAAAACCACTACGACATAGTTCACAGCGTATTACCTTTTGACTTTGCCGATGTTTATCAGCCTCGCGGTGGTACATATACCGAATCAATCCTTCGCAATGCCGCCAGTTATCAAAACAGGCTTCTTGAATCTTATAAGAGAATCACGGCTTTTGCCAACTTTCGCCGAACGGTTCTCTTGAATGCCGAGCGAAAGCTGTGCAAAGAGTCGAATGGGCCGCTAATCGCCGCGGTTTCGCAATATGTTGTCAGGCAGTTCGAGAAACACTATGGCGTTGGTAATGGCCGGGTCGTAGTTATCCCGAACGGCGTAAAAATAAATAAGCGAATAGATACCGTTGAAGCCGGCAAGCTCCGTACCCAGATACTGGCGAAGCTGGGCCTCAAGGAAGCGGACAACCCGGTCCTGTTTCTATTCGTTGCAAACAACTTCAGACTAAAGGGACTGGCTGTCTTAATAAAAGCAATGTCCGTATACGGAGAAACACGTCGCGGCAAAACTGGCAGGCAGGCTTACTTAGTTGTCGCGGGCGGCGGCAGAACACACAAATACCGTAGGCTCGTAAGAAAACTCAATCAGCCGACGGCAGATGGAAAGATTACTTTTTTAGGGCCAATCAGACATATTCAAAACGCCCTGTCGATAATCGATGTTGCCATTTTGCCAACTTTCTATGACCCATGTTCGCGGTATATTCTCGAGGCGTTGGCGGCTGACAAGCCGGTAATAACTACCAGATTTAACGGCGCAAGCGAACAGTTCGTTAATGATCGGCACGGCAAAGTCATCGAACGCAGCGAAGATGTCTCGGCTCTGGCAGAAGCCATCGGCTATTTCACAAATACAAACAATATAAAGGCGGCATCGGAGGCGATTGTCGCAGATAACCTCAAAGAAAAAATATCCATTACCCGAGTCGCCAGGCAGCTAATGTCCGTTTACGAATCGATATTACAAAAGAAAGGCCAAAAATAATGTACCCGGTATTCGCAGTTGCGGTCATATCAGCGTATTTGCTCGGCTCGATACCCTTTGGCTTTATCATCGTTAAAGCCCATGGCAAAGACCTGCGGAGTATCGGCTCAGGCAATATCGGTGCAACAAATGTTGCACGTGCTCTGGGTAGGAGATGGGCCCTTTTTTGTTTCGTGCTCGATGTTCTTAAAGGCGTGGTCCCAATGTTAGCTGTCAGAAGCCTTATAGAAATGCCGCACCCAACGCCCGGTTTACTTTCCTTGTGGCTTGCCGTAGGTTGTGCTGCTATCTTAGGCCATATCTTCTCCATATACCTGAAATTCAAAGGCGGCAAAGGCGTCGCAACCAGTCTCGGCGTAGCACTCGGCCTTTGGCCGTATTATACAATTTGTGCCACGCTTGCTCTTGCAACATGGGCAGCCGTTGCTTTGATATGGCGATATGTCTCGTTAGCTTCGATTGCCGCTTCTATTGCTTTTCCTCTCGTTCTGATTTTGGCGATAGCGCTAAGACCAGGCTGGGATTTTATTAGTCTGTGGCCGTTACTTATCGCGGCAACAGCAATACCGCTGATGGTCATCGTCCGACACCGAGAAAATATAAAGAGACTATTGGCAGGAACCGAAAACAAGGTCTTTAACCGCCAAGGCTCTGATAAAGGTTCAGGGTCTTCTTCTTAAAAACAGAGCACCGATGCCAAGGAGCAAAATCGCAGCCGGTTCAGGGATAAAAACGGCTTCCTGAGTGAGTGTTGCCACCGTCGTCCTGACAACATCTGTTGCAAAGGCGTAGTCGTAGGTTACGCCGCTGGGACTAAACGGGTCGTTGGCTAAGCCGTCACTGGCGTCTTCGGGTGAGTGGTAGTACGCGTTGCTCCCGGACCAAACTTCACCAGCCGTATTTTCTATGACCATCAATGCAGCAAAGCCGGCTTCAATAAAGGGACCTTGGTCACCAGCGTACCAGTAGTCGGTGCCGGGGGTACTGGAATCAAAGTATAGGGATGGCACATAGGTATGAGCGGTAGTGATGAACGTATTGGCCCATTCAAGGCAGAGTTCTGTGTTTGCAGTTCCAAGGTCAAGGTCTTCTGGCTGTGTGGGGTCGTTGTCCCAAGCCGGTCGAAGTATCATGTCCAGGTTGAGCATACCAGCGATTTCCTCGTTGTTGACCGTGACCACGTTGTCAACGTAATCCTGGCTGCCCTTCATCCAATCCTCCTCTGCATTGAAGCCGATAAATCGTATGGTAGACTCGAAGGTATATTGGCTGAGGACCCTGGCGGCTTCAAGTACGCCGGCTGTTCCTGAAGCGTTGTCGTCGCCACCGGGTCGCTCCCCACTGCCGCATGTGTCATAGTGACAGCCGACGACATAGATTCTTTCCGGCGTTTCGGTGCCGGTCATCTCCGCAACTACATTCCTGTATTCGCCCTGTATTGTGACGTTTAGTCCCATGTTGTTGAACTCGTTTGCCAGGTATAGGCAGGCTTCCTGGTTTCCGAGGGACCCGCCGCCGGCCCAGCCGTCGCGGTTGCGATAGCCCTGATTATAACCTGGTTCATAAAACCCTAAGCCCATGCTCTCGATGGCCTGTTGGTAGGTCTGATATTGGCTTTGTGAGACCTGACAAACCAATTCGGGGATTCGTTGTGCAGAAGTCGACGCCGTAATAAACACCAACAACGTGACCAGTAAACCAATCAGAACTACCGGGTTGCCATATATTCGGCCACGTATTCTTTTGCTCTCTAAGTTTCTCAACTTCATCCTCCTCCCGGAAGTCTCAAAAGATACATTGAAATAACGTTGTTCTAAAATGAATAGCCGATAAGTTGTCTTTCCTCATCAAAAAAGTATTATAACACGTTTTGTGGATAACTTCAAGAAAAAAAAATTCATAGGCCGCCGTACACCCTGCTAAAATCCAGCTTTTTTTTGAACCTTTTTCAAGCGAGAAACGACTACAATATGAACCACTTATAGTAAATATCAAAGTGACTCAGGATATATTGTCGTATTTTTCAGACATAAATGATGCGGAAGATGATATGAAACAAGACAGGGCATCCGATGCAATTTTGGTGCTCAGGCTGCAGAGACGGGATGAGTTGGCTTTTCGGGAACTGGTAAATCGCTGGGAACCTCGACTCTACTATTACCTGCGGCGCATTATAGAGGACGAAAATGCTGTATGGGATATCCTCCAGGAAACCTGGTTGTCTGTGTTTCAAGGCATCCGCAAGTTAAAAGACCCGCTGAGGTTTCCAGCATGGCTGTATCAGATCAGCCATAATAAAGCGGTGGGTTTTCTTCGAAAAGAAAATAAATACACTCAAATGACAAATGAGCAAATGGCTAAATATTGTGAAAACAATACTGCAATTTCTGTGGTTGAGGAACAGGCTGAACTTGTTCACGAACTATTAGGGAAACTGAAATTATCTCATCGGGAAGTGTTAACGCTATATTTTCTCGAAGGTTTCTCGATGAGAGAAATGGCCCAGATTATTGGAGTATCCGAAGGTACGGTCAAATCACGTTTATATTACGCGAAAAACAAGCTTTGCGAAGCATTAAAAGGAGCAAAGGATGTCTGAATCCTCAAATAAAAAGCAATTTGCGAAAAACTTGCTTGCACAAGACCCACCGCCCGCTGATAAGCAGCTACGACACAAAGAAGTCCTTTTCGAAAAGGTTAAACGTCGTATCTGGTTCGGAAAAATAATTGGGGGTGCAATCTATATTGCCCTGTTCTCAGCTGCTTTTTGGGCATATATGCAGCAGGAATCCGCTGATAACGTGGTTCATTCTATTTGCTGGGGCGCGGTTTCAATACACATCCTGCTCTGGTTTCTCATATACTTCCTACGCGCGATATATAGGACACTTGCAGAAATCATAGAGAGCAATCCTGAGATAGGTAAGCAGCCGTGGAAAAATCAAGACAGATTTATCACGATTGTGGCGGTTTTGGTTTTTGTATTTAGTACTATTATGTTGTATCGTTCTTTCCTCTTGACCGAGCCTTTGAAGGCAGCTCATTTAGCAGCATCTATCTTTTGGGCCACTGTATTCTTTCTCTTCTGGTACCCATTTGGAACGGCCTCGCTACTGGCCAAGCTGTGGCTCGCATACAAGAAAATGGAGTTAAATATAACCAAGACCAGGGGCGAAGATATCTAACCCTCTGCCGAATGGTATCTCATAACAAGCTTATTGTGTTGTAATCAAAACAGTTGGTTTAGGTTGCACTGATAAGGCCTCATCCCTTAGAAAATTCTTACCTTTTGGTGTAATTTTGCACCTTCCAGCAGCATCTATAACAATGTAATCGTCCCTACCTAACAACCTGCATATAAGCATGGCATAATAATCACTAATTCTCATCTTATCAGCCAGCCTTGTATAATGGACCACTTGTCTTTGCGAAATATTGACAAGAGCTTCTCGCGCAAAACTTACCATACATAATCACCTCCGCATAACGCTGATTTACTCTGGTACTCACACTGCAAAGATTCCAAAACCATCAGCACTAAGATTGTTAGTGCTCCACTGTACAAACCTCGGCGAAGCATATTACCGGGGTTGCTGACTCCCATCAAACCACAGACAGCAATATCTACCCCCATCCCCCCATTTACAACACGTAAATACTGTTAATATCCGATAGAAAAATTGGAACCTTTTCTCCAGTCCGAAGATTCCTTTACGTATAAAACCGAATTTCACAGCGTTTTATTACAAACATTATCGGCCGAATCGCAGAAAAGGCGAAATAGGTTATTCCTAAATATAAGGCTCGCAAAACCTAATGTCGGATTGGCAAAAACCCATTATAAAACGAGAAAGACCCTATTTATAGAGCCACCACACCCCCATTCTCAGAACAGCAAAAAGATAAGCACGGCTATATATCGGCATTTCGACAGGTTTTTCCTGTCTTCTGAGGATGCATGCTAATACCTCGCTGCAATTATTTACCCACCGCCTACCCGGTTGATTCCAAGCCAGTGCATAAGTTAACTTACCGTTAGCTTAGAGATTCCTACGCGTGAATTGGGGTTATTCTCGTACCTCACTCTTTCTGATTCTTCTATACGACAAACGCGTATCTTTAAGAGCGGCAATGATTGCTCTTTTTATTACGCTATAAAATCTCTTCTCTACCTCGTTTATAGCATTTTCAATCCCTTCCTCTACTTCATGTCCTAAAAGTGCGCTACGAAGAATCTTTTTCCCTAAGCTCGATTCCATCGTACATAAGAAATCTATAATTTTATAATCACCTGTGGTTAGTTCCAATTCGATCCAAAGACGGCCAAGATTTCCATCCCTGGTCATCTCTTTTGGCAGTCGAGCAGTTCCACAAATCACTATAGTTTCTGCTCTTGAATTTTCCCGCGGCCCGTTGGGCATTTCTTTTTTTCCAATTACATCCCCCAATTACAAAATACTATCACAGTAAGTTCGGCCACCTAAGCAGTGTTTCCCACTTAGATTTTACGGCAACATCTTGCCATATTATTATACGCCTACCCATTGTCAAGACAAAAACCAAGCGTTTTTAAGGTAGGCGTATAATAATATGGCAAGATGTTGCCATATTATTATACGCCTACCTTAAAAACGCTTGGTTTTTGTCTTG
>Ga0114922_10001051_pt1 | contig 26268 bp, 24 predicted proteins | sample AartaG_FD_100975 | JGI IMG/M metagenome (GOLD analysis project Ga0114922, IMG submission 100975) | Deep subsurface microbial communities from Aarhus Bay to uncover new lineages of life (NeLLi) - Aarhus_00045 metaG | ecosystem: Environmental > Aquatic > Marine > Oceanic > Sediment | place... | reverse complement strand
TAGCGAAAGGACATCTTCCTTCTCCTTACTTTTTCTTAACCTCTATTTTAACATTTCTATTACTTTTATTCAGTTGATTTTTATGCCAATCTCCATGTATTATGACACAGCCTGATCTGCTTTATTGCAGCGGATTCGCAGTGAAAGACCACAGCTTCATCCGCTGCGCCTCGTATCTGCGGCAACCTCGACTTGTAAATAATTCAGGTATCCTGGCAATAATCATAATTATTCTTGACATATTAATTCTATCTTTATATATTTATATGTTTTAAATATTACGATTTTAAAAGAATCTTAAGTTTAAATATTGAAACATTTCGATTCTAACGCCTGTTAATAAGGAGATTAATTATGCTGCGTGAATCTGTAATAGTTCCGGACCTTACCTGGCTCAATGATGTGGGTAAAAGTAGTGGTGAAAATGTTTCGAGCTGTTATCAATGTAAAAAATGTTCCAGCGGATGTCCTGTTTCCTTTGCTATGGACTACCAACCGCACCAAATAATCCATATGATCCGGATTGGATTAAAAGAGGAAGTATTAAAGAGTACTTCTATCTGGGTATGTGCTTCTTGTGAAGCTTGTACAACCCGCTGTCCTAACGACATTGACGTTGCCAAGATTATAGATACTATGAGAATAGCCTCCCTCAAATCAGGTTTGGAATTAGGAGAAAAACAAGTATCCGTTTTTCACAATTCTGTCCTCTTTTCTGTTAAGAACTTAGGAAGATTGTATGAATTGGGGATGATCGGCATATTTATGATGAAAAGTGGAGGGATGGTATCAAATATAAAAAGCGGAGCTCTCCTGGCAGATGCAAAATTGGGATTAGAGATGTTTAAGAAAGGAAAACTTAAGCTCTTTCCAAAAATAATAAAAAGAAGAAGAGAGATAAAAAGGATGTTTAAAAAACTCAAAAGAGGAGAAAACGCGTGAAGGTTTCCTATTATCCGGGATGTTCTCTACATAGCACTGGCATCGAGTATGATGAATCAACGCAGCAAGTCTGCCAGGCACTTGATATTGAATTAGATGAGCTTAAGGACTGGAACTGCTGTGGAGCTGGCTCTGCCCATTGTACTGATGAGGTCTTATCTTTAGAGCTCCCTGCCCGCAATCTTGCCATAGCAGAGGAAGCTGGCCTGGATCTGGTGATTCCTTGTGCTGCTTGCTTTCTAAGGTTTAAGGTTACAGACAAGCACATCAGAGAGGGGAAGGAACCCGCTATTGACACCCCTTATCAGGGGAAGGTTCCTGTTAAGCATCTCCTCGATTTTCTTTGTGAAGAAGAACACATCAAGTCAATTAAAGATAAAGTAAAAAAACCTTTAGCCGGGCTTAAGGCTGTTTGTTACTATGGCTGTCTTATAACAAGACCGCCCAAAATCACGGATGCGATTAAGTACGAAAATCCCCAGGCAATGGATGAGTTATTAAATTTTTTAGGAGCCGAGACTTTGCCTTGGGCTTATAAGACAGAATGCTGCGGTGGAAGTCTACTCCTGTCCCGTCCGGATATTGTGGTCAAGCTTACAGGGAAACTTATCCAAAAGGCTGAAGAAGTAGGTGCTGATTGCATAGTTACCGCTTGCCCCCTGTGTCAAGCTAACCTGGACACTAAACAGAAAGAGATCTCAAAGGATTTGAAGAGAGAAGTTAAATTCCCTTCATTTTATTTCACCGAGCTTTTGGGATTGGCTCTGGGGTGTGAAGAAGTAAGCAAATGGTTAGGAAGGCACATTGTTGATCCTAATGACCTGCTTAAATCAAAAGGCCTTCTATGAGTAATAAAAGTAAAAAAATCCTGCAGCTAAAACAACTAACAAAGTACATTTTAATGTCAATTGAATAAGGAGGGCATCTGGAAAAATGTCGCTAGATACAGACAAGAACAAAAAAGTTGGTGCTGCAATGGTTGTTGGTGGGGGAATTGGTGGTATGCAGGCAGCGCTTGATATGGCAGAATCCGGCATAAAAGTATATCTGCTTGATAATCAACCATCTATTGGGGGAGTGATGGCCCAGCTTGATAAGACTTTCCCTACAAACGATTGCGCTATGTGTACCATGGCACCAAGATTGGTTGAAATTGGCAGGCATAAAGATATTGAAATTATTACCTTGGCGGATATTGAAAGAATAAAAGGGATTGCCGGTAATTTTGAAATAGAAATTAGAAAAAGACCCCGGTTTATTAATGAAGAGAATTGTACCGGATGCGGCACATGTGTGACAAATTGCCCAGTCTCCAACATAATTTATGTGACACCTGAGAAAGAAAAAATTGAAGTTTCCCTAAAAGACATGGAAATAATGGATAGCATAATTAAAGACTTTGAATGTAGCGAAGCTTCATTAGTACCGATACTACAAAAAGCTAATGATACTTATAATTATTTGCCGGAACCGGTAATAAAGTATACTGCTGAGAAATTAAATATTCCTTTAAGTGTAGTCTGTAGAATTGCTACTTTTTACAATGCTTTTAGCTTGGAACCGAGAGGCAAGCATATCATTACAATTTGTCTTGGTACTGCATGCCATGTGAAAGGAGCGGCCAAAATTACTTCAACATTTGAAAGCCAACTCGGAATAAAAAGAGGAGCTACAACTAAAGATATGCATTTTACTCTTGAAACAGTTCGCTGTATAGGATGTTGTGGATTAGCGCCAGTGTTAAAGGTTGGAGAAGACATCCATGGCTTGGTGACTAAAAATAAAGTATCGGAACTGCTGAATATTTATCAAAATGCTTAAGCTAAACCAGGGACTTATTGTTTGTAAAAGAAAAGAATTTAGCAAAAATTATTTTAATGGATAAAATTAATGCCAAAATTAAGTATTGATGATTTAGCCAAAATTAGTCAAAAGGTTAGGAAAACAGTCGTATTAAGAGAAGGTGCCGGCAGAGCAAAAATAACAGTCCATATGGGAACCTGTGGAATTGCGGCTGGAGCTAGAAAGATAATGAACACATTATTGGATGAATTTGAAAAAAATAAAATTGAGGATGTTATTTTAACCAGCTCAGGTTGTGCTGGATTATGCAGCAAAGAGCCGATGGTCACAGTAGAATTAAAAGATGAAGCCCCAGTTAAATATGTTGATTTGACTCCGGAAAAAATCAGCAAAATTTTGTCGGACCATGTTAATGGCGGAAAAATTGTTAAAGAATATGCTTTAGCAAAAGGAAGCGAGAGAGTTTCCTAAAAGGATAAGAGACATTGTTTAATATGCATTCAATTTTTTTATTGAGGTCAGATAGATCATGAACGAACATACTGTGGATAAATACAGATTGCATTTAATGTTATGTGCGGGGACAGCCTGTGTTTCTAATAAGTCTTTTAAAATAAAGGAAGTATTAGAAGAGGAGCTAAAAAAACAGCAACTGGATAAAGAAGTTCTGGTTGTTATGACAGGTTGTAATGGGTTTTGTGCTGTGGGGCCTGTAATGACGGTTATGCCGGATGGAATATTCTATCATACCTTGACAGAGGAAACTATTCCCTACTTGGTAGAAGAGCATTTTTTGAAAGGAAGACCCGTAAAAAAACTCATGTTCACACCTTCCAAAGAAGAAGTTGCAATTCCCAAGATGATGGATATAGGATTTTTTTCTCGACAAACATTAATCGCTCTTAGAAATCGAGGCATGATCGATCCGGAAAAAATTGATGAATACATTGCCAGAGAAGGGTATAGAGCATTAGCCAAAGCTTTAACGGAAATGACACCGGAAGACATTATCAGGGAAATAAAAAATTCCGGCCTTCGAGGACGTGGCGGCGGAGGATTCCCTACCGGCTTAAAATGGGAATTATGCAAAAAATCAGAGGGTGAGACCAAATATGTAATATGTAATGCCGATGAAGGGGATCCAGGTGCATATATGGATAGAAGTATTGTCGAGGCTGATCCGCATTCTATTCTAGAAGGTATGATGATCGGAGCAAGAGCCATTGGCGCCAAGGAAGGGTATGTCTATATCCGAGCTGAATATCCGCTTGCTATGAAAAGATTAATGATTGCCATTGATCAGGCCAAAGAATATGGACTGATCGGCGAAAAAATATTCAATACTGATTTTTCTTTTGATATTCATATTAAACAAGGAGCAGGTGCATTTGTATGTGGAGAGGAGACTTCACTTATTGCTTCCATAGAGGGCCGTCCGCCTGAACCAAAACAAAGGCCTCCCTATCCGGTACAGTCAGGATTATGGGGGAAACCCACAAATATAAACAATGTTGAAACCTGGGTTACTGTTCCAGAAATCATTAAGAGAGGATCAGAGTGGTTTTCTAGTATCGGCACTGAACAGAGTAAAGGAACAAAAGTATTTTCTCTGGTAGGAAAGATCAATAACACAGGTTTAGTCGAAGTACCAATGGGTATTACTCTTAAAGAGATCATTTATGACATTGGTGGTGGAATTCCAAAAAATAAAAAATTTAAAGCAGTTCAAACCGGAGGACCATCAGGGGGATGTATTCCAGCAAGTCTTATGAATTTACCTGTAGATTATGAAAAGTTAACGGAAGTCGGCTCAATAATGGGTTCGGGTGGAATGATCGTATTAGACGAAGATACCTGTGTGGTGGATGTGGCAAAATATTTTATTGAATTTACCAATGATGAATCCTGTGGAAAATGCACTTCCTGTCGTGAGGGGTCTTCCGCCCTGCTTGAAATACTTACTAAAATATGCAAGGGGGAGGGTGAAGAAAGCGACCTGCAAACCCTGGTAGAGTTCAGTGATGCCATTAAAGATGGGTCCATGTGCGGCTTAGGCCAGACATTGCCCAATCCGGTTTTAAGTACTGTAAAGTATTTTAAAAATGAATATCTCCAACATATTAAATATAAAAAATGTCCTGCTTTGGTATGTAAAAGTATAGTTTCATCTGCTTGCCAGCATACATGTCCAATTTCCCAGGATGTTCCCAGTTATATCGGACTTATTGCTCAGGGAAAATTTGAAGAAGCGATAAAAGTAGTCTTAAAAGAGAATCCCCTCCCGCTTATCTGCGGACGTGTCTGTGATGCTCCATGTGAAGGAAAATGTGTAGCTGGAGAATGGGATGATCCCATAGCAATTAGATCTCTAAAACGTTTTCTTGCTGATTATGAAATGAAACATGATATTGACTTTGAGCAAAAACCTAAAAAGCAAAAAGAAGAGGCTGTTGCTGTGATCGGCTCCGGACCTGGTGGACTGACTTGTGCATATTACCTTGCTCTTGAGGGTTATAAAGTAACTGTGTTTGAAAGCCAGAAAGAACCCGGCGGAATGCTTGCCTTGGGTATTCCCGAGTTCAGATTACCCAAAGATGTATTAAAATATGAAATAGATAGGATAAAAAAACTTGGGGTTGAGATCAAAACCAATACTTTGATCGGAAAAGATATTCCACTCAATAAGTTAAAGGAAGAATATAAAGCAATTTTTATAGCTACCGGTGCCCATAAAGGTCTAAAAATGAAAATACCTGGAGAAGATGCCGCAGGAGTCTTGGATGCTGTAGAAATGCTGCGTGATTTTAACTTAGGCCGCAAAGTAAAGATCGGAGAAAAGGTAATTATTGTTGGGGGTGGAAATTCAGCAATAGATGCTGCCCGGGTAGCAAAACGTTTGGGAAAAGATGCCAGGATTTTTTACCGCAGGACAAAAACAGAAATGCCAGCTATCCCAAGTGAAATTGAAGAAGCTATTACCGAGGGTATTGACATTCAATTTCTTGTAGCGCCAACTAAGGTTATATCGAGTAACGGCAAAACCGAGGCCCTAGAGTGTATTAAAATGAAACTCGGCGATCTTGATGAGAGCGGCAGAAGAAGACCTATACCAATTGAGGGGTCTGCATTCAAAATTGAAGTTGATTCTTTAATCCTGGCAATAAGTCAGGAACCTGATGTTTCGTTACTGACCATAGAGAATGGGCTGAAAGTTTCTGCATGGAACACTATCGAAGTTGATCCTGAGACTCTTTATACAAATATTGAAGGAATATTTGCTGGGGGGGATGTTGTGTCCGGTCCGAATACAGTAACCGGTGCTATGGCCCACGGAAAAACAGCAGCTAAGATGATAGACAAATATATACGGGGAGAGAAATTGGAAGTTAAGTATGAAGTAACTCGCCCTGCAGTTTATGTAGAGGCATCTGAACTCTCAGATGAAGAAATCAAGACTCTAAAAAGACCTGAAATGCCGGCAATACCTGTCGATCAAAGGCTAGGGAGCTTCAAGGAGGTCGAATTAGGATTTTCAGAAGCCGACGCGATCTCTGAAGCAAAACGCTGTCTCCGTTGTGATTTAGAAAATAAAGAAGAATGAGGGACTCGAGTATACAATGAATAATATCAAGAAAATACCTAAAGATAATTATGTAGAGTTGACTATCAATGGTAAAAAGGGAGAATTTCTAGAGGGTAAAACACTGTTGGAATGCATTGAAAGTATGGGAATAAATGTACCAACACTCTGCTATCATAAAGCATTAACTCCCTATGGAGCCTGCCGGTTATGTCTAGTGGAGGTTACTCAAAACAACAGATCGACGATTCAGGCCTCATGTACCTACCCTGCTGTTAATAATCTAATCGTAGAGACAGATTCAGATAGAGTCATAAAGACACGGAAAATTATGATTGAATTGTTGTTGGCAAGATGCCCTGATTCTAAATCGATACAAGAGCTGGCAAAAGAATATGGCGTTACTGAACTGCGGATCCAAAAGAAAAATGATGATTGTTTTCTTTGCGGACTGTGCGTAAGAATGTGCCAGGAAAGAATGGGTATAAATGCCATAAGTTTTTCTAACAGGGGTCCCAATCGGAAAGTTTCTCCGCCTTTTGATGCTCATTCTGATATATGTCAGACCTGTGGGGCCTGTGCTTTTATCTGTCCTACAGAAAGAATCAAACTTGACGAAATCAGCAAGAATAAAGAAGTCCCGATACTTGATGAATATAATGAAAAATTAATAAAGAGGTCGGCTGTTTATATACCTTATCCCCAAGCTGTTCCTAATAAGGCGATTATTGATGAAAGATATTGTGTCAATAAACTAAAAGATGAATGTAAAATCTGTGAGGTGGTTTGTGAAGCCGATGCAATTAATTTCGATCAAAAAGAAAAAATAGAAAAACTAGATGTTGGGGCAGTGGTCTTATCTCCAGGATTCGAAGCATTTGATGCAAAGGACCAGCAGGAATTGAGATATGAACTTTATCCAAATGTCGTAACTTCGATTGAATTTGAGAGGATTTTATCTACTACAGGGCCGTATCAAGGCAAAGTCCTCAGGCCCAGCGATCAAAGCAAGCCAAAAAGGATAGGATTTATTCAATGTGTCGGTTCACGCGATCGTGAAAGGGATTATTGCTCTGCAGTATGCTGTATGTATGCAACCAAAGAAGCTATTATTGCCAAGGAACATGCTGGTGAAGATTTGGAATGTGATATGTTTTTTATGGATATGCGTGCATACAGCAAGGGATTTGATGAGTATTATCAAAAGGGAAAGGAGTTGGGAATAAACTTTATAAGATGCCGGCCCCCCTCTATTGAAGAAATACCTGAAACAAAAAATCTTTTGATCAAATATATGGATGAAGAAGATCAACAGGTCTCTCGTGAATATGAGATGGTAATTTTGTCTGTTGGTATGGATCCTCCTAAATATGCTAAGGAATTATCGGAAAAATTTGGGATTGAATTAAATGAATTTAATTTCTGTAAAACCTCTACTTTTAAACCGGTTGAATCAACGCGCGAAGGAGTTTATGTAGCCGGGCCGTTTACCGAACCTAAAGATATTCCCGAGACGATAATGCAAGCGTCAGGAGCGTCTGCAAAAATATTGTCCCTTTTAAGAAATGAAAGGGGTGATTTTATTACTACAAAAGAATTTCCACCTGAAATAGACGTTATTGGCCAGGAGCCCAGAATTGGCGTGTTTGTATGTCACTGCGGCACAAATATCGGGAGCGTTGTTAATGTTCCTAGCGTGGTTGAGTATGCAAAAACACTTCCTAATGTAGTTTATGCCGATGATAATTTATATACCTGCTCAAATGATACTCAAGAAATAATTAAGGATATAATAAAAGAGCATAAGTTGAATCGGGTAGTTGTTGCTTCCTGTACACCCAGGACTCACGAACCTCTATTCAGAAACACGATCCGTGAAGCCGGACTAAATCCATATCTTTTTGAGATGGCTAATATCAGAGATCAGTGCTCATGGGTGCATATGAAGGAACCGGAAAAGGCAACTGTAAAATCCGAAGACCTGGTAAGGATGGCGGTAGCAAAATCCCGTTTGTTGGAACCTCTCCAGAAAAGGCCTGTTTCCATCATCAAAGCAGCCCTGGTTATCGGGGGGGGAGCTGCCGGTATGTCAGCTGCCCTTGAATTGGCAAGTCAAGGATATGATGTCTACTTGGTAGAGAAAGAAAAAGAGCTGGGCGGAAACTTGCGGCGGATTAAATATTTATTGAGTGATGATGATCCTCAAGCAGAATTAAAAACTATGATCAATAAGGTGGAAAAAGCTGAGAAAATCCATTTATACAAAGATGCGAAAATTGAAAATATTGAAGGCAGGATTGGAAATTTTAAAACTACGGTCTCCCAAAAAGGAAAATCTAGCGAGTTTGAGCATGGTGTGGTTATTGTGGCAAGCGGAGCGCAAGAATATGAGCCGAAAGAGTATTTATATGGTGAGAATGAAGGAGTTTTAACTCAGATGGAACTTGAAGACCACCTGGGAAAAAACGGTGCTTGGTCTAATCCAGGAAAAAATGGATTCCCAAAAAATATTGTAATGATTCAATGTGTGGGTTCCCGGGATGAGGAAAGACCCTATTGCTCAAGGGTATGTTGTTCAGAAGCTGTAAAGAATGCTTTAAAAATAAAAGAACTTTCACCGGAAACAAATGTATACATCCTGTACCGTGATATCAGGACTTACGGATTTAGCGAAAGTTATTATACTAAAGCAAGAGAACAGAATGTTATTTTTATGAGATATGAAGAAGATCAAAAGCCCCATGTCAAGCAGAATGGAAATGGATTGAAGGTGGAATTTTTTGACCGAATATTAAAAAAACCGATGGAGATCCCTACTGATCTTGTTGTCTTATCCGCCGGGATTGTTGCCGGGGAAGGAAATGAGACCCTGGCCCAATTTTTAAAAGTCTCGCTTAACAAGGATAACTTTTTCCTGGAAGCGCATATGAAGCTTCGTCCGGTTGACTTTGCTACTGATGGAGTATTTTTATGCGGTTTAGCCCATGCTCCAAAAGCAATCGATGAAAGTATAATTCAAGCGCAAGCAACCGCCTCAAGAGCGGCAACCGTACTTGCAAAAGACTTCTTAGAGTTAGAAGCAACTATATCTCATGTAATAGATGAAAAATGTGACGGCTGTGCCTACTGTGTTGACCCCTGTCCTTACGAGGCAATTACCCTGATTGAATATATGCTAGACGGTTTAGTTAAAAAGACGGTTGAAGTAGATGAAACCGCCTGTAAGGGTTGCGGAGTTTGTATGGCAACCTGTCCTAAGAAAGGAATACTTGTAAAAGGCTTTACATTGGAGCAGATTTCTGCCCAGGTCAAAGCTGCTTTAGGAGTGTAATAATGCAAGATGAATTTGAACCCTTGATCATAAGTTTTTGTTGCAACTGGTGTTCCTATACCGGAGCAGACCTGGCAGGTGTATCCCGGTTGCAGTATCCTCCTAATTATAGAATAATAAGGGTGATGTGTTCTGGTATGGTCCATCCCAATTTAGTGATCGATGCCTTAACCAAAGGAGCAGATGGAGTTATTATCTGTGGCTGTCATATTGGTGACTGTCATTATGAAAATGGCAATGAAAAAGCAGAGAAAAGAGCTGAGGCCATTACTATTATGTTAGAGGATTTTGGACTGGAAGAGGAACGCTTTAGATTAGAGTGGATTTCAGCATCCGAAGGCCCAAAATTTGCCCAGGTGGCAAAAGAGTTTATAGAGCAGATCAAAAAATTAGGACCTAGTCCTTACAAAATGTAAAATAAAAGGAGTTTCGAATGCCTGATGCTTCCAAAATAATTGATGGAAAAAAATTCATGTGGGATGATAAGGTTTACGAATCTGAAAAAGAGGCCCAGGAAATAAAACAAAAATATAAAGATGATAAATTTGAAGTCGAACTAGTAAAAGAAGAGCAGGGGTATCTTCTCTATACAAGAAGAGTAGTGACAGAAATTGTATTAGAAGGCGAAGCGCCGATTTAAGTTCGAGCGAACTTAGTTGTTTATCCCAAAAATTCTATTGAAATAATAAAAGCAGCTTGTTCTTTATAGTCCTCCAAAAAACTATCCAGCTCTTCCTGGTCAAATAAAAATTCTTTTATATAGGGATTCTCATCCAGGGGCACTACTATCTTTACCTCATAGTGACCATTCCAGTACTTCTCAAGTTTTTCTTTACTGATGACTTGGTTCATGGTTGTTTTCTATTGGAACGAGCAAAACATAGGCTGCCTCTGCTTTAGGCTTCGACAGAGGCAGCCCTGGAAGTTAAAAGAAATACCATCAGGTCCTTTTAGTGGTCCTGGCGGATAGGTTTGTGCTTTAATGTAACCTGGCTGTGTGTTGCTTCCAGCTTCTTTTTTCTGTTTGCGGCCTTAATGGCAATCTGGCGATCTACTTCATCCTGGATTGTTTGATGAAGTTCGCAGCTCTCACAGTTAAAAAGCTGTGAACAGGACCTGGCGGAAATCTTTCCACTCATGGTATATCTGCACTGATCTCTTCCTGATTGCGAACAAAGCTTGTTAAGGAAAGGTTCTATTCTGGGATCATTGCTGAATTTTTCTTTTTTCATCATCGCTGCATGAAAATCACATGTATTTTCACATTGATAGCCGAGTGTACAGCTGCGTTTTTTGACTATACCGGCTTGCATCCAGATGCAGGGAGCAATAATTTTATCCTCAACTAGGGGCTCTTCCACAACAGGAGATGGGACTACCTCAACTTCGAAAGACTGCTTGATCAAGGTTTCAAGATAGTTAAGCTCAAAAGGCTTTTGTAAGTAATCAGTTGCGCCTCTGCGTTTTGCTTCCTCTTCTGTTTCAACCGTAGGATAGGCTGTGATAATAATAACTTTTGCTTTAGGATTTTTCGCTCTTACTTCCTCAAGCACTGAAAGCCCATCGCGGCCTGGTAATCTTAGATCGATAATCATGACGTTATAATCTTCTAGATTTAATTTTTCCAATGCTTTTTCACCATCACTGGCAGTATCAACTTTATGACCCCCTTCTGAAAAATAATCGACCAATGCCTCTCGCATTATGTCTTCATCTTCTACAACTAACATGTTTTCTTTTTTCATTTTTTCCTCCAATCTATGTTTATTTACCTAATCCTTTTTCGAATTAGCCATTTCATTTAATTTATACTGCAAGTAGTGTGCCAGAATAAAAAAAAGCTTAGAAAATATTTTTAATTTAATGCTAACTATATGATAATAAATGAGATATGATATATTAGGGGGGAGATTTAAAATTAATTGATGGGGGTGTGCCGTATATTAATTAGACACTTGCCGTCTAATTAATTGACAGGAATGTCATGCTTTTTTAGCCTATTATAAAGGGTCATTCTTTGAATACCAAGTATCTTTGCTGCTTCTGTTATATTGCCCTTTGTTTCCTCAAGGACATGAATAATATGATTTCTCGTCACTGCTTCGATGCTTTTCCCTTCCGGGAGAATTGGATGAATAATGTCCTGGGGAAGCTCTGCCATAGTGATTGTATTATTCTTGGCTAGAATTACACCGTGTTCGATTATATTTTCTAACTCCCTTACATTACCGGGCCAGGAGTAATTTAGCATAAATTCATTGACTTCGAGAGATAAGCTTATCATTTCTTTGCCATTTTCTTCTGCAAATTTTTTTAAGAAATGCTCAGCTAAAGGAAGTATATCCTCCTTTCTATCCTTAAGAAGGGGAACATTAATACCAACAACTTTTAAGCGGTAGTAGAGGTCCTCCCGGAATTGTTTTTCTTTAACCATCTTTTTTAAATCCTGGTTAGTAGCAGCAATAACCCGGACATCAACCGCAATTTCTTCGTTACTGCCGAGCCTAGTGATCTTTTTTTCTTCAAGTGCCCTGAGGAGGTGGACCTGAGTATTGGCATCAATTTCGCCAATTTCATCAAGAAATAAAGTGCCCTTATCTGCTGCCTCGAACTTCCCTTTTTTTCGATCCGCAGCCCCTGTAAAAGCTCCTTTTTCGTAGCCGAAAAGTTCACTCTCCAGGAGACTTTCGGGAAGAGCAGCGCAACTGGTGGCAATAAAAGTATTGTTGCTGCGCGGGCTTTGATGATGAATAGCCCTGGCAACCACTTCTTTGCCTGTACCGGTTGCTCCCAAAATTAATACGGTTGCATTAGTGGGGGCTATTGTTTTAATAAGCTCGATGATTTTAAACATTTTGGTACTTTTCGCGATGATTCCTTCAAATTGGAATCTATCTTTGATCTTCTGCCGAAGCGAGATATTTTCCTCGATCAGATTCTGATGTTCGATTAATTTTTCTATGAGAAGCTCGACTTTTTCCGGACAGAATGGTTTTTCGATGTAATCATAAGCTCCTTCTCTGATCGCGGTTATTGCTGTTTGAATGGTAGCGTGCGCTGTGATAATGACAGTTGAGAGAGAAGGAACTATTTTTTTTGCTTTTTTCATCAGTTCGATTCCGTTGATACCCGGCATGACTAGATCGGAAAGCATAATATTGATCTTTTTCTCCTTAATTATTTTGAGCGCTTCTTCTCCAGACTCAGCACTCTCAACCTTATAATCGACACTCTCCAGCCAATCGCAGAGGGATTCTCTAACTATTTCTTCATCGTCAACTACGAGAACTCTAGTCCTTTTTCTCATCAATAATCTCCAGATATATTGAAAAAGTTGTTCCTATATTAAGTTCACTGTCAACTTCTATCTTTCCCTTATGTTTCCCGATTATACCATGAACAACTGAGAGACCCAGTCCCACTCCCTTCCCTTTTTCTTTAGTTGTGAAGAAAGGGGTAAATAGGTTGTTCAAATTTTCTTTGGAAATGCCGATGCCCGTATCTTTGATATCGATTTCGACGGTATTTTTTTTGGTGTTGTCGATTTTGATATCTTTTGCAATCGAAGTCTTGATGGTTAAATTGCCGCCATCTGGCATTGCTTGAATCGCATTAAGTATAATATTTATCAATACCTGTTGGATTTTATCAAAGTCCGCAAGAACAAGAGGAAGATGCGGGTTTAAATTCTTCTCAAGGCTTATATTTTCAAGGTTGATTTGGTTTCTGACCAAATACAAGGCTGCATCGATGACTTTATTTATTTCAATGGGTTTCATGCTTGGTTCGGATTGACGCGAAAAGTCAAGAAGACTTCTGATAATTCGGGTAGTTCTATCCAGTTCTTTTTTCATCTTTAAAAGCTGAATTTCCGTTTTTTCAGTCTGAAGTTTATTTTCTTTATACTTTTTTAGGAAAATTGTTAAATAGATCATAATACCTGCTAAGGGATTATTTACCTCATGAACAACACTGGCGGCTAGCTGACCTATTGAGGCTAGCTTTTCTGATCTTATTAATTCTTCCTCTGTCTGCTTACGTTGGGTGATGTCGTTTCCTGAGCTAAGAGTGCCGATGATATTCCCCTTTTCATCTCTTAGGGTTGTATTGTGCCAAACGATGATCCTTTCCTCGCCTGATTTGGTTATAATTGTGTTTTCATAGTCTTCAACTTCATCTTTTTTCCCAGCCATCACTTGTTTTAAAACATCTTTTCTTTCTTCCCGGATTTCTTCTGGGACGACCAAATCATACCAGTTTTTACCTATAATTTCTTTTTCTTTGTAACCCAAAACAGCGCATCCCTTTTGATTGATAAGCGAGACTATTCCTTGCTTATTAATAGCTACGATTATAACTCCTGCAATATTGAGGTACTGTTGTGCTTTGTTTCTTTCGCTGAGCAACTTTCCATATAATCCCTTATGTTTAGTTAAGTCCCGGAAATTTTCTACCGCCCCGATTAGTTCATTATTACGGGAGCGTAAAGGTGAGGTCGTAATGTTTACAGGAACCATATTCCCAGTTTTATTGTAGATCATAATCTCATAATTAAAGACCGGTTTCCCGGTTTCTAAAGTTTTTTTTAAGGGGCAATTTTCTTTGCAGAGTATACTTTTAAAAATATTACGGCATTTTTGACCGAGGACTTCCTCTTGCTTGAAACCAGTAATCTCTTCAGCAGAACGATTAAATGATGTGATCCTGGAATTTTTATCTATAGTAAAAATGCCTCCTTCAATACTTGCAATGATATTATCCAATAATTCTTGGAGCAGGTTATCTTTTTTCAGCAATAAAATATCTCCTTTATAGTATTATAAGAATATTATTTTTTTTAGTAAAGAAAATAGAACCAATTACCTCGACTCGTGAATAGTTTGGTTATCCTGAATTATTCATAAAAAATTTAATTTTTTTAAATCTTCCCTGATTTTTCTAATCCCAGCAGGAGAATTTAGGGGGGTTTCCATAAGTTGAACCCTAATTTTTCTTGTGTCTAAACTATACTTAAAACCATTTTTTTTAAACACAAAGATTAAATCGATCTCAGGATTTCCAATTACAATAATCAAAATCGTTTGGGCAATATCACCTAAAGGCCTGCGGTCGATATGACTGTGCTGAAAATTGGCTTTGATCCTGGTGCCCTCTCCTTTTTTAGATTGAATGGAAAGGTGTCCATTCGCTACTTTGGCTGCTTCTGATAAAAGAGGCAAACCTAAGCCAAATTGGCGGACCGTTTTAGTCGTGTAAAAGGGATCAAGCACCTGTTTTTTAGTTACTTCATCCATGCCCCTGCCATTGTCTTTGATTTCGACAGACAACAGATCTTTCTTTATATCTTCTGTTATGTTTATTTTGATTTTATCTGCCTTTGCTGCCACAGAATTTTCGACAATATCCAGAATGTGTAAAGAGAGATCTTCCATGGGGGCTCAGTGGATTAATTTTCTTCCGTTTTTATTTTTCAGGGCTTTTTTTATTTCAGATAAAGTGCCGTCTTGGAGCAGGAAAGAAGTAAAACTTTTTCCTATGTCATAGGGATAGTGGGCATCTGATGAGGAAATGATGGGATAATTATAAGGGTATCTTTTTTTTGCTTCCTCGAAGGTGACGTGGGGAGATATTTCCAGCGCATCCAAATCTAAATTTTCTGGAATGAATCCTAATTGGCTGATGATGCTGAAGGATTCTCTATCAATATGTGCTGCGATGCAAATGCCATCGAGGGCATGAATCAGCTGGATAATTTCTTCAAGAGGAATTGTCGTGGCTCCGATCAATAATTTATCATTAAAACCAAGAACTTCCTCTTTTTCATTTACAATTACTTGCATCCCAAAGGTTTCTACATCATTTTTTCCAGGGAGATTTTTGTAGACCTGCTCCTGGAGTTTGAGAGTGTTTTTTATATCATCAAATAAGGCCAAAACATGGACTTCTTCCTGAGAAGTAACTTCCATGCCGGGGATAACATTAATATCCATTTTCAGGGCAGCATTTATTATAGCCAGAGAATTTTCTGATGAATTATGATCACAGATTCCCAAAATATCAACTTCTTTTTTTTTAGCTGAGTAGAGTATTTTCTTGGGTGACATGTCCAGTTCCGTACAGGGAGAAAGGCAGGTGTGAACATGCAGATCCGCTTTAAACGGTCTAAGCATGAATTAATCCTGTGAACCGATTAATTCATATAATTTTCCTGAAACTTCAAAAGCCATCTCTTTACTGATCATAACTGCGATGTTTTCGGCGGCAGCTTTTTCCAAAGTGTCTTTATCTGGCTGACGGTCGTTGATGATGATTATCCCAGCCAGGTCTTTCAATTTTGCCACTGCGACAATATTCTGATGTATCTGGAGAGTGATCCAGAGGTTGCCTTCTTTACTATTGGCGATGACATCACTGAGCAAGTCACTTGTATATCCGCCTGTGACCTCCGTATCCAAAGTCTCTTGGCCGGTTAGTACTTTTAATTGTAATTTTTTTATGATTTCTCTAGTTTTCATTTTTTGTCCTTATTATTTAGTGTTTTGCTGATGTTAGGCCTTATTGGTTGTAGAGAAGCGAATTTACTCAGTAATTCCGACAGCTCCTGGGAGAGATCTGCAAATTTATGAGGAAGATTGAAGATACAGTCTGTCAGTACCGCTTCTCCTTTAACGATATCTTCAGCAAAGGTCAAGCATGTGGGAGCACCGCATATACCGCAGTCAATTTTGGGCAATGATTCATATATATCCTCTTTTTCTTTTCTTTTCTTGATGGCCTTGGCTAAATCTTTATCAAGAGGTTTAAGAGGGCGGGGCTCAAATTTTCCTTTAATGAGAAAATAATTCTCTTTAAAACGCTTTCGGACTTCCCTGATGTCTGGACAGGCTTTTATCTGTTCAAACTCTAAGGTTTCAATCAATTTGAGGACTTTGTTATAGGATATGTACAGATTTTCAACTGTTAAAGAACCTCCCACACACCCCTGGGGACAAGAATAGGCTTCGACAAAATCAATATTTCTTAGTTTTCCTCTTTCGATGTCATCGAAGATTTTGATAATATCAGGGATTCCGGATGCGGCCAGGGAATTTTTTATCCTTAAAGTCCGGCAAATACCTCCTACCATGGCCCATCCCATACCAAGAATGCAGATGTCCTCTAGATCTTTACGATAGTTTTCCTTTTCTACTTCTTCTAAGGCGGAAAGAAGAGGGCCGTAGATATCGGAGATGGAAATAGCTCCATCTAAGTAAGATCTTCCTTTTTCTGCAGGTTGTTTTATAGAGATCATTTTAGCTGGGCAGGGAGTTAGGTAAAATATACCGATCTCACTTTCTTTGATGCCTAACTGACGGGATTTTTTCTTTTTTAGTTCTCGGGCAGCTACTTCTCGGGGAAGTTCGATGGGTATGAGCTGTTCAATAAGAGAAGGGTATTTCACTTGGATCAAGCGGACAACAGTAGGACAGGCAATGGAAATCAAAGGCCTAGGGCCATTGTAATCCCTGAGGTATTCCTGGATCGCGAAGCTAACTTCTCCACATGTCGGAGAGAGGTCGCAAGCATCATCAAATCCCAGATTTCTTAAGCCGGACAGTATTTTTTTGGGTAATATCTCTTTTCCAAATTGAGCATGCAGCCCAGGTGAGGGAAGGGCTACTGTATGCCGAAATTTTGTTAGCCCTCCAAAAGGATCTGTTAAGGGGACGATGGCATTATTTGGACAAGCGGTGATACATTCTCCACAATCGATGCATTTTTCTTCGATGATTATAGCTTTTCCATTTCTAATTCTGATAGCTTGGGTTGGGCAGACGCGTAAACATTTCATGCGGCTATTACATTTTTCTGTATCGATCCGGATGGAATGAAAATATTGACTCATTTTATTCGCCTTGATTTAAAAAGAAGGTTAAATCTAACGAGGTTCCTTTGCCTGGCGTTGAAAATATTTTAAATCGATCAGCATTTCTTTTAATATTGGGTAGTCCCATACCCGCGCCAAATCCCATCTCCCGCATTTCATCTGTTGCCGTTGAAAAACCTTCCTGCATCGCCATGTCTAAATTATCAATCCCCTGGCCTTCGTCTTCGAGCTTAAAACATAGTCTCTCAGGAGTAATGGTTAAAGTGAGCGTGGCTCTTTGCGCATACATAACAACATTCATTTCCGCTTCATAGGCAGCGATAGCCGCACGTATGATGATGGAAGTATCAATGCCTATCTCTTGAAGGATTTCTTTGATACTTGTCGATGTTTTGCCGGCATTGCTGAAATCCCCCCCCTTAATTTCAAATTGCTGAGATAATACATGTTCGTCACTTTTTTTCATTTTTGATTGGAACTGCTGCTTACTCCCGGAAGGCCCTGGTTGAAAAGAAGAGCACAGGCTGTATACATCATATGGTGAGTTGACAGAAGGGGAATTTCCTTTTCCTTGGCAAGTGCGATTCCCATTTTATCTGGCTTTTTAGCCCGGACATAGATAATAGCTTTAGCGTCAATTATGTTTGCTGTCCGTACAGATTGAGCATTGGACAATCCAGTCAGAAGGAGGAGCCCTGGTTTGCCAAAGGCCAGGACATCACTCATAAGGTCAGACCCTCCTGCGAATTCGATTTCTATGTCAAGATGTTCTTCGCCGCATATAATCTCAGCTTTAAGAATTTCTTTAATCTCTCTTAAGGTCATTTTATTTCTCTTTATACTACAAAAAGACAAAAAAAAGCAAACAACGCAAATCAGAAGTAATCTTCTGCAATCCTTTGTGCCATTAAGGGAACAGCTTTTTTAACCGGCTCGGATAATCCGGGCAGCATTGTTTCCGGGATAGTTTTTACCTGACAGGCTTTTACTATCACTTTTAGTGCACAAAAATCCTGCAATTCCTTGAGTAGATTTGAAGAAGGGACTTGATGAATTGAAAAATCATCGATTTTTTCTTTTGGGATCTCTTCAAGGGTAATATCAAAAACCTCACCAGGTTTTTTTCCTTTATCAACAGCATCGATGATAACTATCACTTCCGGGCGAGGTTTACCTAAAGATATAGTAAACAGGATTTTTCTTATGCTAGTTCCTGCATCCATAAGGCATACATTGTCTGGAATAGTATATTTTTTCTTAAGGTATTGTATTACTTCGGGGCCGAAACCGTCATCCCCGAAAAACGTATTCCCGCACCCGGCTATTAAGATCTCTTTTCGGCAGTAGACAGGGAGATGTTCCATTTAAAACTTCAGTAGTCAGCTTGGCTTAGGTAGAAAATGTATCTAACTTGTTTCCCTCTGAATCAATAATATTAACCTTTACACTGAGTTTTCCATCCAACATATGAGTAGCGCAGGATAGACAGGGGTCATAGGCTCTGATAGACATTTCAATCCTATTCAAGATTCCTTGGTCATATTTTCCGTCTTTTATTAAATCTATGGCTGCTCTTTTTACTGACATATTGATGGGAGCATTATTGTGGGTTGTGCCTACGATCAGGTTTACATTGGTAAGAAGACCATTCTCATCTGTTTCATAGTCATGGATCAGAGTACCCCTGGGGGCTTCTGTACAACCAATCCCATGTGCAGCTCTGGGCTCCACCTTTTTTCTTATATCTGTACTGGTTATCTCAGGATCGTCGAGAAGGCGAATAGTATTTTCCGCATTATAAAGAAGTTCAATTAATCTTGCCCAGTTATAGAGCAGAGTTAATTGAGTAGGACGGCCGAATTTTTCCCTGAATTCTTCCAGCTCGGCTTGAGCGAAAGGTGTATTAATTTTATCACAGACATTGATTCTAGCCAGGGTATTGGTCCGATAGATTCCATTGGGATTATCTAGGTCCATGGAAAATTCACCTGCTTTTTTCATATAGGGGAATTTCAAGTAGGACCAGGGTTCTACATGCTCTCGGATATAATCGGTGTATTCCTCGTATTTGAAATCTTCATAGGAACCGTCAGCATTCATCATTCTCAGTTTTCCCTCATATAGGTCGAGAGAGCCATCATCGGTCACAGTGCCTAAAAATCCCGTGTTTATAACACCCAGGGTTTTAACTAATTCTAAATATTTGGAAAAGAGGTTTTCTTTGGCAAAAGAGATGGAGAATTTAGCAAAATCTAAACATTCATCCGCCATCTTTCTTAATTCCTGCCTCTCCGGCTCTAATAAAGGCCGGCTAAAGCCGCCTGGAACTGCTGCAGAAGGATGGATGGCTTTTCCAGATATCATCTCTAACATTTTGGCTGCCATGTGTCTGACTTTAACCACTCTTCTAGCTACATCAGGAACTGCATCTATAATTCCGAAAACATTTCTGACCGAATAATCCGCATCCGGTCCCAGCACAAAATCCGCTCCCGCTAAAAAATAGAAGTGGAGTATGTGTTCTTCCATGAAAGCAATGCTGTTACACAACTCTCTTAGTTTTTTTGCAGCAGAAGGGATATCCACCCCAAAAATAGCATCTGTTGCTTTTGCGGAAGCTAAATGATGTGACCAGGGGCAAACTCCGCATATCCGGGTGGTAATTCTGGGCATCTCTTCCACGGGTTTGCCCAGACAAAATTGCTCAAATCCCCTTAACTCAATGACATGGACCTGAGTATCACTCACATTGCCTGTATCATCAAGTTGTATTGTTACTTTTGCGTGTCCTTCGATTCTCGAAACGGGTTGAATTGTTAGTGTTTTTCCCATGATTTATCTCCTTTTTGGAAGAGGTCGTAAACGCCCTGCCCCGGAAAATCTGTTAAAGGTTGCGGCCCGATCCAGTATTTGCTTAACATCAAGGCCTATGGAGGACAGAGCTCCCATCATATCCACCATTGGGTTGGCATCATCTGAGAGTGGCCCAAAACATCCCCGGCAGGGCATGTATGCGCTTATGCATCTTGGAGTTTTTTGCTCTCCACCGCAGCCTGATCTGGTTGCAGGACCATTGCAGAGAAAACCCTGTTCCATAAAACAACGAGTTGTATCCAGAGGTTTTCCTACTTCAAATTCAACTGATTCAAGGGGTCGCTTTATGGTTCCAACAGCTTTCTTTTCTCTGATAAGGGGACAATCATCACACACACTTTTTTCAGGAAGTTTGTATTCTTTCCCTTCTAAAAGTGCAGTTAATACCTCAACTATCATCTCAGAGGTGGGCGGACACCCGGGCAGCTTTAAATCAACATTTACCACTTCATGCAAAGCATAAACTCTATCAGTCAGAGGGGGGATGTTTTCGGAAGGCGTATCTGCCGAATCAGTAGTAATAGAATTGCGGTAAACCTTTTCATAGAGTTCCTCAAGAGTAAATTGATTAGCTAGGGCTGGTAGGCCGCCGAAACAAGCACAGGATCCCAGAGAAATAAGTGTATTGCACTTTTTTCTCATCTCTTCTGCGATCTCTTTGTTTTCTTCGTTCCGTACTCCTCCACTAATCAATCCAACATCGGCTTCCGGAATTTCTAGGTTGGGCTGATCACCTGTCTGTCCATAAAATTTATGATCCATTAATACGGGCATATGGACAAACTCAAGCTGTGGTAAAATGTCAAGGAGTGGTTCTCCAATGTCAAGGATGGTTATTTCACATCCCTGGCACATTGCAAAACATTCTGATGCTACTTTAACAGCCATATTTAACCTCCTAAAGAATTTGATATAAAAAATTTAAATTTAAAGGGAATTCCTTAAGGAATCCTTATATACTAAGTGCTAGTTTGTAAGCTAACATGACTGGGAAGAATATATGATAGAAAGAGGAATGTCAAGACATCGCTTGCATATTTTTAAAGGTATTCCTCTGGTGGAGCAGTATGATTTTAAAAATCTTGTATTTAAACTTGCAATTTGACTCAAAAAAAAAGTAAAATCTAATTAATAAAAATAAAACAAAACAATTAGGAGGAAGGATGAACAGAAAGATTCTTTCAATTCTGGGGATGGGTCTGCTCGTTTTTACATTTTATGGTTGTTCGTCAAATCCGGAACAAGGGTTGCTGGATAGATATTTTAATGCCCTTTCTCTAGATGATGTGAATACACTTTCTACTATGGCCCTTGAACCTGTTGATTTTAAATTTAAAGCATGGAAGATCGTGAGTGTTAGTGAAGAAGTGATTAAAACAGCAGAACTTTTTGATACGAATGCCATGGAGCAGGAATTAAAGAAAAAGAAAGACGAGTCGGTTGGAGTGACCTTGGATGCAAAAGCTATGTTGGATGATGTGGCTTTTGAGAGGGATAATGCCCGCACTGGGGCTGCCAGGAGAGCAGCACAGAAACAAGTAGATGAACTGCAGATTGCATATGATGAGCAGTATGAAAAACACCAGGCATTGCAAAAAGAATACAACCTTGCCCAAGAAGCAGCAGCTAAAGAAGAAGAGATATCTAGTTTTTCCCTTGGCGCAGAATACCCGACTATTCGCAATTTTACTGGAGAAGTGGCTTCAAAAGAAGTGGAAGTTCAGATAACAGGCGATGATGGAGCAGTTAATAATTATAAGATCTACATGAGGATCTACACACTAAAAGACGAAGCTAATAATCTAAGCCACCGGGGAAGATGGATTATTGTTAAGTTTGAAAAAATCTAATTTGATTTAATTAATCATTGACTCTTTTCGTAAATTCCTTTATAAATACTTCTTTATTTTTTTTGGATGGGCCGTTAGCTCAGGGGTAGAGCACCGGCCTTTTAAGCCGGGTGTCGCTGGTTCAAATCCAGCACGGCTCACCATCCATAGCGTGCTCCTGTCGTCTAGCCTGGCCCAGGACACCGCCCTTTCACGGCGGCGACACGGGTTCAAATCCCGTCGGGAGCGCCATCCAATTTACCTGGATTATTCACGGAAAATAGAAAATGGAAAAACCGTGAAATGTTAGTTGAAAATCTTTTATCTAGTGAAATTCTGATGTGGTTGAAGCGACATTGAAGATTTAGCCTTCTGATGAAGTTTTTCGAGGGAATCCGACGTAGTCGGACGTTGAGTATGTCTGACCCACGGACGGGGGGAGTTACGCAGGCGCCGAGAAAAACGAAGAGGAATGGCGTTAAAAATCTGAAGCGAGCGCTAGCCACACCTGAATTTCACCTCTTACCAGAATATAATATAAAGGATTACAGTGGCTGTTATAATCCCTATTCCCAGCCATTTCACTAAAGGAGAAGGAGTCATATCAAGCTCTTTCCTGACGGGCATTTTTACAGGGGTTTTTAGGGGTTTCAATTTTGTAATAACAGCCATTACTATAACAATCAATACAAATGTGATGGCCATCCTGTTAAGGAAAGCTATGTTGCCTAAGGTGACTCCCATGTCATTAAAAACCGGAAGATTCCCGAAGAAGACCAAAAGAATACCATAAATAATGGGATTTAATATTAAAGAGGAAACACCTGCGGCTGCCGGAGCGCGTTTAAATATCAGCCCGAATACAAAGGCTGCCAGTATCCCGGGTGAAATAAAGCCTTGAAATTCCTGAATATAAGTGAAGATGCCCTGGAGGCTTGGATGGTCGAGTTTGGGTGCTATCAGGCAGCCGATCACTACAAATAAGAGAGTCATTATCCTTCCTGTGGTTACCAGAGAATGGCCGGATGCCTGTTTTTTCCAAAGGCGCTTATATATATCCATTGTAAATATTGTGGAGGCTGAGTTTAGCATCGAGGCCAGTGAGCTTATTACTGCTCCGGCAATGGCTGCAAAAATTAACCCTTTTATTCCGGCGGGAATAAGGTTTCTTATCAGGAGTGGATAGGCTGCATCAGTAGTGGCGCCCGGGGCTGTAAGTTGATCAGAATAAAGCTGAAAAGCCATTATACCTGGAAAAATTATGATAAAAGGGATTATTAATTTTAAGAAGGCGGCGAACAATATTCCAGTTTGTCCCTGTTTGAGAGTTTTTGCTGCAAGGGTCCTTTGTGAAATATACTGGTTGAGCCCCCAGTAGTAAAAGTTAGGTATCCAGAGCCCTATGACCAGAGCAGTCCAGGGCAGCACTGAATGGTTGCTGGGGAGTATAACATGGAGTTTATCCGCATTGTGTTCAAAAAAGCTGCCTACGCCGCCCACGGCGATGAAGCCGAGTACCATGGTAATAGCGCCACCTAAAATCAAAGCTGAGCCCTGAAACAGATCTGCCCAAGCAACCGCTTTTAGCCCTCCCCATGCGGTGTACAATGCGGCAATTCCGCCTATCATCCATATGGCATAAGTCATTTTAATGTCAAAAATGGTATTAAGAGTTAAGCCGCCAGAATATATGACTGCCGAAATAGTTACGAAAACGTAGATAAGCATAGTGTAGAATGCCATAAGGCTGCGAGCAACTGTGTTATAGCGGTACTCAAGGAATTCCGGGATAGTAAAAATACCTGCTTTTAGGAATTTGGGTAAGAAGAAGATAGCTACTACCACCAGGCAGATGGCCGCCATCCATTCATAACTAGCGACCGCCATGCCGGTAACACTAGCTCCTTGCCCTGCCATTCCTACAAAGTGTTCAGTGGATATATTAGCAGCTATTAATGAAAGGCCAATAAACGGCCATAGAAGATCCCGGCTAGCCAGAAAGAAATCCTCTCCGGTTTTTTCTTTCCGGCTTTTGTACATACTTATGCTTACAACAATTAAGAAAAAGGCTAGAAACAAAAAAATGTCAATCCAAGTCAGCTGCACTATTATTTCCTTTCATTTTATTATTGGGTTCTTCTTTATCCGGATTTGAAAGTTTTTGTTTTTTCTTTTTATACAATCCGAAAAGAACTACGGCCGGAATCTGATAGCAGGCAATAATGACAGGAGCAAGAATAAGCCGGAAAATGTTAAAATCAGGGACAAAAAGGATAATAAACCAGGCGAATCCGCCTAAAGAAGCCAGGATTGAACCGATAAGTAAAAAATCTAACTTGATTTTCTGCAAAACTATTCGGCCTGTTAGTCGAGAATAAAACTCTTATTTTTAAAAATGGTCAGACAAGCATTAACCACCTTGGAGTCATATAGTTTTCCCTTGTTGCTTTTAATTTCATTGAGTGCTTCTTCGATGCTTAATGCGGCCCGATAAGGTCTGTGTGTGGCCATAGCCTCGATAACATCGGCAACAGCCAGGATCTTTGCTTCCAAGTGGATATCTTTTCCCTTTAATCCATTGGGGTATCCGCTGCCATCTATACGCTCGTGATGCTGCAGTACGATTTCTGCGATCGGCCAGGGAAAGTCAATGGATTTTAATATATCGTAACCAACCTGCGAGTGGGTCTTGATGATATTATATTCGATCTCAGTTATTTTTCCGGGTTTGCTGAGGATTTCAGATGGGACATAGATCTTTCCGATGTCATGCAGGCTGCTTGCCATACGTACTGCCTCTATTTGCTTTTCAGATAAATTCATTTCTTCGGCAATTGCATAGGCCAGTTTGGTCACACGGCGTTGATGACCGGCTGTGTAGGGGTCTCTGGTCTCAATGGTAGAGGCCATAGCCTCTACAGTCCCTTCCATGGCTCTTTTTTGTTTCTCCCAGCTTTCTTTGAGGTTTTGTTCTGCTATTTTCATGCGGGATATATCAGAAAAAGCCAGCACTATTCCAGTGATTTTACCGGCTTCGTTGCGAGTTGGAGAAATATTTTGATGAATGAATGCTTCCCCCTTTTTTTTCTTTTTGAACAGGACTACCTCTTTTGTTAACTTGAAATTTTCTCCTTTAAGGATTTTTTCTGTGGGGATAGACAAATTTTTTCCAGTTTTATCACTTTTGATAGCAAAAACTTGCTTTAAAGGCTGCTTCAGTATGTCTTTCTGTTTCCACCTAGTCAATTCTTCTGCATAAGGGTTTATAAAGGAGACTGCTCCCTCTTTATCAGTCGCGATCACTCCCTCATCGATGCTATTTAAAATGGTTGTAAGAAAACGCTCTCTGTTTTTAAGCTTCATTTCCATCTTGAATTTATAGAGAGCAATCTCAATCGTAGTTTTTAATTCTCTTTCTTCAAAAGGTTTAAGCAGGTAGCCGAATGGTTCGGTTTTTTTTGCCCGATCCAGGGTTGTCTCGTCTGTGTAGGAGGTCAGATAAACAATGGGGATATTGAGTTTAGTGTAAATCATCTCTGCTGCTGTGATTCCTGAAGTTTTTCCCTGCAGCATGATGTCCATTAAAACCAAGTGCGGGTTTTCTTTTTTGGAATTCTCAATCGCTTCTGAAGCGGTATGGACGACTCCTGTTACTTTATATTTTAAAGTCAAGAGCATGTTGAGGATGTCGTTGGCAACAATGCTCTCATCCTCAACTACAAGTATTTTTGTATCTGACATTTTCTGCCATTATTATGGTGGGCGGTACTGGATTTGAACCAGTGACACCCTGCTTGTAAGGCAGGTACTCTACCGCTGAGCTAACCGCCCATCTGGTTTTTTATCCATAGTTGGCGTTTAAATTATTCATTAAAAAGTATTTATTGTCAATAATTTATAGCTACAGGAGTTCTTGATTATGTTGCAGCAACGTGATAATTTCCGGATTGAGCAAAGCAATAATTTCCGGTTTAGGAAAAAATCAATTAAGGTTCTTTGTAGCGGATTACCGCAGGGAGGACCTAGATGGCCAAGGAAATTA
>Ga0114922_10001050_pt1 | contig 26308 bp, 13 predicted proteins | sample AartaG_FD_100975 | JGI IMG/M metagenome (GOLD analysis project Ga0114922, IMG submission 100975) | Deep subsurface microbial communities from Aarhus Bay to uncover new lineages of life (NeLLi) - Aarhus_00045 metaG | ecosystem: Environmental > Aquatic > Marine > Oceanic > Sediment | place... | reverse complement strand
TATCCAGGAACAAGAACCAGCCAAAGAACAAACAGAAGAAAAGGCCGTGGCGAAAGAAAAGGTAGAGGAACAAGCCGATACGACAGCACAAGCCGAGTCTGAAGCCGAAGAGGAGATAGCCGAAGTCAAGGCACAAATCGAAGACGATATCCAGGAACAAGAACCAGCCAAGGAACAAACAGAAGAAAAAGCCGGGGCGGATAGTACTGAACAAAAAACAGATAACACCGACACAAATGCCCCCAACGCCGATATTGAAGAAAAATCAGCGACAATAACCGAAAGCAAAATGTCCGCTGCGAACGATGTTTCCAAAAGCATAGAAAAAATGGCACAGTCACGGGCGAACCTTCCGGGCGAACCATCCTTGACAGCTTTAGAATTATGCGCAGAACATGTCATGCAAAAGGAGCTTGTTTGGGCAGGACATGAAGATAGCGTTCAGCAAACTTTCGCTAAAATGCAGCAACACGATACTAATTATATGGTCGTAGGTCGGGAAGGAAAGATTGAAGGCATTGTATCCAAGTCTGATTTAGAAGGCGCGATCAGTCCTTACCTGCGGCCTATGTTTGCCAAATGGCGTCGACCTATGGATGATGCCACGCTTCAAATAAAAATCAAATGGATAATGAGCAGGCCCGTTCACATTATAAAGCCCCAGACACCGCTCGCGGCTATAATGAAAAATATGTCTCGGCTTCACGTACATGTTTTGCCTGTGGCAGACCAACAAGGCAAAATACTGGGCCTGGTAACAGAGGATGATATCTTCAAAGCAATACTGAAACCAAAAAATGACCCGAACATCCCCACCTCAGACAAGATGCGCTGGGATCAATCCACTTCCGTACAGTCGTCTCACCACACAGAAGCTCAACCAACAATGACAAGCCAGCCCCCTTTAGCCCCTGCTGAACAATTCGTTCAGCAAAAAAACAGCTGTATTGGCCATTTCAAAGCTTTTTTAGCTCGCTTTGCCCCATCGCTTGGCCGCAACAACTGAAATCTTGACCTCCGGCCTATAAGTCATTATAATAATACAGATTGCCTATCAGGGATGGGGGCAGTGTACGTGTATTGTCATAAAAATATACGTTTATTAATGAAATCCTCAGGATGCATAAGTGGAGAAGCGGCGTTGGTCTTTCCGGGATTGGTCCGATGAATGATATAATTGCTACTGATAAGCAAATCGAGCAGATACTGCAGCAGATAACAGTAATCCCTGAACAGATTGCTGATGGGGTTGTCGTGATAGATCTGGCTGGAACCATTCGCTTCTTTAATCCTGCCTGGGCCGTGATGCACGGCTACAACGCCACCGATGAGTTGATTGGCAAACATATTAGCACATTCCATACCGAAGAGCAGATGAAAACCTTCGTAGCTGATTTTATTGAAGAATCAAAACGCAGGGGACAACTTGCCGGCCCGGTAGAACGTGTGCGAAGTGATGGAACACTATTCTGCTCGCAGACCAAAATGACCACAGCCAGGGACAAAGAAGGTAAGACCGTCGGACTTGTCGTTTTTGCTGCAGATACCACCCAACCCGCCCATGCTCAGAACCATCTCAGCGACCAAACAACAGAACTGACAACGGCAAACCAACAACTCCGAAACGAAATCACCAAACAAAAACAAACCGAAGAACGCCTCAGAGAACAGCTTGACAAATTAACGTCTGCAAACCAACAATTCCATCATCAACTAACTGAACATGAAATTACTGAAAATGAGCTCAATGAACAACGCGACCAACTTAAGCAACGCCTAAACCGGCAAAATACTGAATTAACCACCGCCAAAGAACAGCTCCAAAACGAAATCACCGAACGACAGCAGGTCCGGCAGCGACTCAAACAACAGGCTGATGAATTAATAACAACAATAACAACGAACGAACAGCTTCAAAGTCAAATATCCGAACACCAAGAGGCAGAGAAATCACTCAAGCAGAAGATTGACGAATTAACGTCGGCAAATGAGCCGCTCAAACATCAAATAACCGAACAGACCCAGACAGAAAACAAACTAAAAGAGCACATTAACCAGCTTGAGCAGCACATTGAACAACGGGCCGACGAGCTGACAGCTGCTAACGAGAAACTCGAACAGGCGCTTGCCGAACAAAAGACAAAGGCAGAAGTTCAGGCCCAACAGGCAAATGTTGAAATCAAAGCTGAGTACCATGATCAGACCGCCAAGCTCAAATCAGAAGCTGAACGAAAAATAGCTGAGGAAAAAACCAGAGCAGACGAAGCTGCCGAGCAAATAGTTAAAGCTGAGGCCGCAGCTGAAGAAAAGTCAAAGGCCTTTACCAACCAGATAGCTCAACTCGAGGCGGAACTTACCGAGAAAGAAAAGGACCGTGCAGAGCAGATAGCCAAAGCTAAAACTGAGAACGAAGAGAAAATTGTTAAAATAAAAGCTGAGTACGAACAACAGCTCGCCAACATCAAAGCCGAGGCTGAACGAAAAATAGCTGAGGAAAAAGCCAGAGCAGACGAAGCTGCAGAGGAGATTGTCAGGATTAAGACCGAAGCCGAAGCTCTGATTGCTAAAATCAAAGCTGAGTACGAACAACAGCTTACCAGCTTCAAAGCCGAAGCAGAAGCAGCGATCGCCAACGAAAAAGCCAGAGCCGATGAAGCTGGGGAGCAAATAGATAAGGTTAAGAATGAAGTTGAAGAAGCAGCTAAAGCTAAATCCGAAGCCGAGGCAGAAAAGAAAAGCTACAATGAAACCATAGGAAAAATTATGGCGCAAGCTGAAGAAAAGGAACGTATTCACACAGAAAAAATGGGCAAAATCAAAGCCAATGCCGAACAGGCAGTAAACGAACGCAAACAGGCTGAAGCACACCTCAAACAGCAAATCGCTGAACTAACGGCAGCAAGCAAAAAACTCCAAAACCAAATCACCAAACAAAAGCAGGTGGAAAATGCGCTAAAAGAAGACCGCGAACAGCTTGAGCAACGTATCGGGCGGCAAATTGCCGAACTGACCGCAGCCGGTGAACAACTCCAGCAGGAGATTACCAAACGCAAACAGGTCGAGCAGCACCTCAAACAGCAAACAGAAAAGCTGACGGCCACAAGCACACAGGTTCAACAGGCAAATGACGAACACAAGCAAACCCGGCAGCGTCTAAGCGAACAGAATTCCAAACTGTCGGCAATAAAAAAACAGCTTCAACAACAAATTGCTCGCCGCAAGGAAGCTGAGGAGAACCTGGCCGAGTTTCAGTCAAAACTGACCAATATTAACTCTATTGTTCACAAACACTTGTGAAACGAAGGACCCTGCGGCAAGACCGCAGGGTATCAAAGACTTTTATAAGGAACAATCCTGTTCTTCACCCTGTGGCAAGCCACAGGGAATTATCAAGTTCAAATACAGGCTTTTTTGAGTTGTTATGGGAATGAATGTTACATTAATGCTAAAAAGGACTTGTGATACTGGCGGAGAACCAGGCGAGCGCCACACGAGTAAGTTACGTGCGCGCGCACGGGTTCTCATATACCGGCAGGACCGACCTAAGAGATTTTGATAGATAGTATTAAGAGTAGGAATGAAAGTGACACTGGGTTGAGGACGGGCGCTGGCGTATAAGGTAGAATATCAATTTATTGACAGTTAAGAGGAGTATCCCTTCTTATTTAGAAAAATGCTGAAACTCAACTTCCCCTGCATTCTCTTTGAATTTACAGGAACCATATTAGGAAACCATGGTGATATTCTTTCCAGTTTCGCCTGGCTCGAAGATGTGAGATTTTTCGACGTTGATATGCACGCTAATTGGCTGGCCCGCTCGAATATCGCTATGAGGAGCAACCCTGGCGATCAATCCGTCGTTGGAACTGCTTTTCAGATACACATCTATCCGGTCACCCAAAGGCTCTACCACTGTGACCGTGCAGGTAATAGTGTTCTCAGCTTTGCCCGTCATAGGCTGAAGCGAAACATGTTCCGGCCTTATGCCAAAAACCACACGCTGGCCTTTATAGTTGGCTAAGGTATTTTTCAGCCGCAACGGTAACAAAATTGCGTTGTTGCTGCTGGTGAAACAGCACCTATCGTTCTTATATTGAATGGTTCCATCAAGAAAGTTCATCGGCGGCATGCCAAAAAAGCCGGCAACGAACCTGTTTACCGGCCGTTCATATATTTCCATAGGTGCAGCTACCTGCTGTATCATGCCGTTATGGATCACACAGATGCGGTCGCCGAGGGTTATGGCTTCGGCCTGGTCATGTGTGACATAGATAGACGTTGCCTGTAACTTGCGGTGCAGGGCTTTCAGCTCTGTCCTGACAGCTAAGCGCAATTTGGCATCGAGGTTGCTGAAGGGCTCATCGAATAGGAATGCACTGGGATTGCGGACAATTGCTTTGCCGACGGCGACGCGCTGCCTCTGGCCGCCGGAGAGGGTTCTGGGTTTTCGATTCATCAGGTGCTCGATGCCAAGTAATTTGGCGGCATCTTCTACTCGCTTGCTGATTTGCGCCTTGGGGACCTTTCGCATTCTAAGGGCAAAAGCCATGTTTGCAAACACGGTCATATGTGGATACAGGGCGTAGTCCTGGAACACCATGGCGACATCGCGGTCTTTCGGAGGAACATTATTGACCAGGGTATCTGCGATGTAGATATTCCCGGAGGTCGGTTTTTCCAGGCCGGCAATCATCCTTAAGGTTGTGGTTTTGCCCGAACCGCTGGGCCCAACAATCACCATAAACTTGTTGTCGGCAACCTCCAGACTAAAACCGGAAACCGCGACAACTTTGCCGTCAAAAACCTTGCTGACATTTTCCAATAAGACTCGAGCCATAAGTCTGACCTCAAGGCAGGAATCAAAAGATATTGCGTCGAAATCTGCACTTGGCCCGCCAAGCAAAGAGAAAACCGAAGGATATGTAAGCAAGCATGGTAATCAGCAAAAAGGCACTTGTGCCTCCGGCTTTGTCCCAGTCAAGCCAGGAATCATCATAATCGTGGGGCCAGTCATAGTCGAGGTCGGATATATTACTCCAGGCGTTTTCACTGCCGCCAGCTCCTTCCATAATAACAATCGCCTGTACTACTGGATTGGTCGATACGTACGCCTCAAGGACGTCAGATTCGCGGGTAATCTCCGATGCAAGTCCCAGCAACATAGGGATAATGGCCCAGAGAGCCAAGGCAAGGCAAAAATTAGCAACTACAGCGGACGTGGTCCGTTTCAAACGCGCGCTGAAATAGAGACCGGAACCGGAAAGAAATACCACAATCCAGGCAACCAGCATAGCCAAATGAACTATAGCGATGGGATGAATATATCTTACCGAAACAAAAAGAACAAGGTGGCCGGCCAGAAAAAGCCAGATAGGAAGACACCTGCGGAATACTCCGACAGCTTTTCCCAGAAGGATTTGCCAGTCATCCAGGGAAGTGGCCAACAGAATAGGCCAGGAGCGTGCTTCTTTCTCAGACGTGATGGTGGTGGCCGAAAGAACCGCATTAGTAATCAATCCCATAATAACGAAAATCAAAATGTATACAATATGAGCAAAATCCTCATCCAGCACGTCTTCCCTCATACTTACAGCATAGGTTATCAGCAGAGCAATAATAGTAAGTACAAGGCCAATCATACTTTTTATCTTACCACCTTGAATCAATGGTGCTCTCAGCTCTTTCCAGATGACGGGCGAGCCTCTTACAGGTCTGATACGTCCGCCCAGCTCTCCCGGCTCAGCGGCCCCGAGAGACGGCTTTGCTTGTTTTCGACCGCGCTTGCGTTTGGCGATGGGGTCAAGTTGGCCGGTAGCCTGACGCAGGGCAACTTTGCGCACAACCTTCATCGACCATGCCAGCAACGCGGCCGAGGCGCCCAGCATAAACCCACAATGAAGCGGCCAGGAGAAGAAGGGCACGCCGCCTACCCCTCGTGGAGAGTACATCATCATGGTATTGAATTGCATAGTAACCAGAGGATTCGGAAGCGTAAGGGCGGCTGAGGCTATCTTCTCCCAACCAGGACTGATGCCGCTAGACAGCCAGGGCCGCAATAGTAAGGCCGCCATCGCCGGAATGAATAAATAAAGAACGCCGAGAGTAAAAAGGGCTTTGAGGATGACGGCGTAGGCACGCCGACCGCCGATAGAAAAGTACAGGCTCAGTGAGCCGGCGAAAATGACGGCCGTGAGAGTAATGCAAAGGCTGGATATGACAAATCCCCAGGGCACGCCGCCGAAGACACGGACAATGGCCAGCAGCGGCAAACTAATCGCCAGCAGCAACACTAACTGGAGCAATTTGCTGAACAGTTTTCCCATAACGATTTGAAAACTGTTGATGGGAGTCGTCATCAGTAAACCAAGGGTGCGGTTGTAGATTTCGTCGCTGATGGATGTGCTGAGCATAATCACGGCGATAAGCTGAGTAGCTGCGAATTGAAAACCTACTATGGCGCCTGTAATCTGTATTCCCGCCATTGACATTCGGGAGACCCGATATGCCGCGCTAAACATCCCCTGCATTTCAACCGCGCTGAGCCATACCATCACAACAAAAAGTGTCAAGACCGCCATATAGGCAAATCGTAGCCAATAGTTCCTCCTTCTGCGGCTGGAGACTCGCAGCTCCTTATCAAAGATTGGCCCTGTGATCCAGGCGGGGTTCATAACTTTTGAAACAGAGTTGATTAATGTCGTGGCCATAACTGTCTCTTATCCTGCTCTCATCTGCGGTTATATCTACCTGATTCAGTCTTCTGATTTAGTGAACGATGCCTTTTGTCAAGCGCAGAAAAGCATCATCGAGTTTGACCTGTTCAGGCTCTATGGAAACAATATCTATATCTCCGTGGACTAACGTCCGGGCAATCAGACCTTCGGTATTTTGCTCATCTTGAAAAGTGACGGCAATATAAGCGCCTGTGACTTTGACCTCCTGAATCTGAGGCAGGCCTGAGAGTAGTTCAACTGCTCTTTCCCGAGCACCGCCCACCCGCACGCGAACCTTACTTTGAACACCCATTCGCTGTCGAATTTCCTCCATCGTGCCGCTAAAGACCAGCCGGCCGTGCTCAATGATGCCGACACGATCGCAAATCTCCTCCAGCTCGCTGAGAATATGGCTTGAAATCATAATAGTTTTTCCCATCCGTTTAAGTTCACGAAGCAGCTCCCTGATTTCTATTCGCGCGCGCGGGTCGAGTCCGCTGGCAGGTTCATCCAGGATAAGCACTTTGGGGTCGTGAATAAGCACACGAGCCACCCCCAGACGCTGCTGCATGCCCCGCGACAGGCTGTCCACACTGACATTTAGCTTAGACCGCAAGTCGGTCAGCTCGAGCACACCTTCGACGATAGATTTTCTTTTTTTGCGTTCTATACCGAAGGCGGCGGCAAAAAACTCAAGATACTCAAACGCCTTCAGGTCATCATAGACGCCCATGAAATCCGGCATGTACCCAATCACGCTGCGAACCTTTTTGCCATTTTTAGTGACGTCCAGACCTTCGATGAAAGCCTGGCCCCGCGTCGGTTCCAAAAGAGTTGCCAGGATACGCATAGTAGTGGTCTTTCCAGCGCCATTCGGACCAATGAAGCCGAAAATATCACCATCGTTAATTTTAAGGTCGAGATCGACCAGGGCAGCTAAATTACCATAGTTCTTAGTCAGACCTTTTGTTTCAATCATTGTATACTTCCTCTATCCCGGGTTTGGGAAAACAACCAGTCGAACCAATTGAATGTGATTATAATCGCACGAGCGAGCCTTTACGCCAAACGATACAGGAGCCTGGTCGAACTCAGCACAAACTACTGCAGCCCCATAGGCAAGATAAGCCCTGATGGTCTGAGTTCGCTGCAAACATCCCTGAGCCGAATAAGCCGTTTCATTCTTAAACTCCGGTTGACGGCCGTGCTCGTTGTAGTAATATCTTCCGCCGACATACCGGCTCATGTCATAGTCCCAGCCTTCGCACCGTTTTGGCTTACCGGAGAATTCTCTTGTTGAGCCGGCGCCGACAGAGCCAAAAACCAAAGCCTGATTGTTATCGAGCAGGACATAGCCTTCTGTAATTGGATTCTCTGACAGGTTCGTTATGCTCAGGATGAGCTCGTCGCCTCGCGGTTGCATCTCTGCACTTATGGGCAGCTGCTGCAGCGGCGATTCGTTGAGCAGACACTGCATAGTCCATATGTTTATAGGCAGCGAGTACGGCAGGCTCCCTCCATCGTGCTGGAAACAATAAATATTTCTGCTGCCGATTTGCCGACCGTAAGCATAAACGTGTTCTTGGACAGGAGCAATGCCTGACCACCATTGACGCTCGCCGAGGCCCTTGAGCTGATAAGCGTCGCTGTAAGGCGCAAACAGCCCGCAGTACGCCGTGGACCACGCATAATCGGAACCCTCAATTCCATCGAGAACTGAAACTACTCGCAGTTGCATCTTACCACTGCGAAGTGCCTGAACACCATAATAGGCGCCCACGGAAAAAAGAACAATCCAAAGAGAACAAGTGACCCAGGTCAACGGCAGACGGCCAATGCGTTTGAGAACCTTGTAGTCCACCGGTCCCAGCAGAACCGCCAGAAGCACCAGCAGGACTATCACCCACCAAATACTCAAAGGCCGCAACTCAGAAATACTGTACAAGTATTCCATCACCGCGTTATTTCCAGCCTGAGCGGGGCCAATATTGTACATATGTTCATTGCTGGGTTCGGCAGGATTTCCTTCGGCATTTTCCGCCAGCTCAATACTGCGTCTTGAGCTGAGTCCACGATAGACCTCTCTGCCTGACCGCCTCCGGCCCTTCCGCCTTCTTTCTTTTGTTCCGAACTCGCTTGGTTTGTAAGCATCCTCTAAAATTGCTGCTATGCGGCTTACCCAGAATCGGGTGGAATTTGATTTTTGCTTATCGGTCATAGTTGAAGGGTCAAACGCCAATACACCGACGCGGCCAAAGCCAACGTACCCTGTACCAAAAAGGCATCCTTCCGCCTGCACGCCGTCGGTCTGGTAGAAGCAGGCATCGGGTTTGGGTTTTAGTGCCCAACAGACGACATCTTCCCGTTCAGCAGGGTCCAATTTCCATTTTCTCAGCGTCTTCGGAGCAATGGCAGTCTGCCTTGCCTGCTGAACCTCAAAAGGCAGCATTTGGGTAATTGGATTGCCGCTGTCCAGCGGTCGACTTCCGAGGACCAGCAGTAACCTGCCTCCATTTGAAACCCACTGCACAATCGCATTCAATTGATTCTGCTTAAACAGGCTCCAATCAGGGTCATAGAGGATGAGCAGGTCAAGGCAAACAAAGCCTGTCCAGTCCCAGGGAACCATTCGTGCGATTTTGTCTTTAAGATATACCTTCCCCCTGCCCCTGTCGGATTCGCAGATGGATTGTTGGGGCAACCGCAATAAGCCGAACTTTCGGCGGCCAACAAGACCGATGAGAAGGTCACTTTCACCAACGGCGGTCAGCGCGCGGCTTCTGGTAGAAAAATTCCAAAGTTCAAAGTCATAGCGCCAGCGTGTTCGCCCGCGCTCGTCAACGATTCTGAGCTTGCACTTATCGGCTGCAAAAGCCAGCTTTGTTACTAACGGTATATACAATGGCACATCAGGTGTCAGCACGAAAGTATGGGCAATGCTCAACGTGTTCAGACCATCCTGCTGGGCCGATATAGTCAATGACCCTGCGAAGGGCTCAGTAAGAGTGCTGCTGACACTAATTTCCACAGGAGCCCATTCCATCGGGCGATAGCAGCCGCCCCAGCCGAGAAAGCAGTCAACGTTGAAAGCTGAGTCAGCCAACAACGGGCCTGTGAGGGAAAATATCAGAAAAACTGACAGAATTAAGCGAACACGTAACATCTCCGACTCCCGCTATACGAAGAACTTATGTATCAAATTCTGACCTTAGAATTATATACTAACCATTCCAGACACGCAAGTATTAAAGCTATTCCCACAAGAAACGGCCATAGCGGCATATTCGAGAGCCCCAAAGAGCTCTCTTGAGCCTGCACAGACTCACCTGAGAGGACAATTTCCCGCATCGGTTCGATATTGCTTTCATCTGAATCGAGGAGATTGACAGCGAAAAGTTTAAGCGCTTGGTCCGGGACCTTCAAGCTGTAAACGCCAACCTTGTCGGTACCGGGCAAACGAATAGAGCCGGCGGGATTGGCTTTGATTTCTCTGCCGGAGAATCCCGGTCCGCTGATCTCGGCGGCTGTATCAGGTGAAAGACCCTCGACAATAATAGGTTCGCCGACCTCGAGTTCGGCTCTTTGCTCCTGTCCGGCCTGCATGCCGAGGAAAGCGGCAGCATTATAACAGAACAGGACAAAGCTTGGTTCAAACGGCCAATTGCTTTCCAGGACATCAAATCCTGCGAGCAAAAAGACGCTGCCGCGTCGTCGGACCAGCGCCAGGGCGGGTGTTTCATTAAACTCTGCCAGCACTTCACCATCGCGAGGCAGGACCATTCTATAACACCTCGCAGAAAAAACGTTCATCATATTTACATATTTCAACACGGGGTGCCTCGGTCGCCAATCCACTATGACCTGGTTTTCCAGTTGCTCGGGAACGGCTACGTCGATGCCATTTGGCGGATGACCAAAGACCAAATAGCGGCACCGCGGCAGCTCAGCCGGTATATGCTTATCTAATACTATAACATCGTAGGACTGCTCAACGCTGAGGACGCCGATGTCCATTGCGTCGAATTCATCGGGAGAACACGACTCCAGTTTAGCAAGCGGACAGGCTTGCAGCGCCGACTCGAGCACTATGTTACCTCTGGTTACAAGAAGAACTGCCAGTCTTTTGGGAGGCGACAAAATCGACCAGGCGGCATCATCGCACCGCAGCGCATCAGGCTGTAACTGCCTTACCTCAAGTACTCCAGCCCCGGCATAAGACAAGGAAAAATCGACTGATACTTTGCCCGGCCGAGCAGTCGCTGAGACGTCATCGGTCTTTTGCGGCGGAATGGTCACTTTCTTTATCGCTCTGACATTATTGTTTATGCTCAACTGCACATCACAGGCTGCTTGCTCAGTACCGTAATTGGCTATCGTGGCGAAAACGTTTATTTCATCAGGGTTTTCGTAAGATCTGCGGGCCTGCATAGCGGTCACGCCGATGTTCTGCTGAGATTCTCCTATGCAGTTGAAAACCAATTCATCACGGCTGACTACAACCTGGTCCGTATCGCGAATTCTCCCATCACTGAATAGTACAAGTTGCGCTGGGTTCTCGGCGCTTCGATTGTTGGCTTCTGTGCCGGGTGACTGAGCAAATGCGCGGGCGACCGTGACCGCTTCAGCCAAAGAGGAACCACCGTCACCGCCGGTTATAGCCTCCACGGCAGAGCGCAACTGGTGTTTGTCAGAGGTGAAGTTGCACATTACTTTGGCATGGTCGTCGAAGGCAATAACCATTACCTGGTCGGATTCATCTTTCAGAGAAAAAAAAGCCTTGCTTCGCAGAGAGTCGATAAACTTGCCCGCCTCTTTTTTGGCGGCATCCAGACGCGTTGGCTCAACGTCGGCGGCATTCATACTCGCGGACCGGTCTATCAGCAACACGAACCGCCGGGCCGGACCTGAAGTCAGCGACAGTATCGGCCCGGCCAGCGCAAGTAAAATAGCCAGCAACATTAAAAGTTGCAGCAGAAGCAGAATATTTCGTCTTATCTTTTGAAAAGGAGCGTTGACCTGCAGGTCCTGCACAGCTCGTTTCCACAGCAGGGTACTCGAGATAATCTGTTCACGACGTTTGAGCTTCAGGAAATACAGCAGCAGCAGCAGCGGGACAGTTGCTGCCGCTGCATAAAGACCGGTCAACGGTGTAAGCCATTCCATAAGCAAATCCCTGTAAAAAACTAACGCAGCAGATGTATCCGCCGCAGATAGTTCAGCGTCAGCGATTCCACCGAGTCGGCACTGTTGGCCAGAACATATATGGCTCCGCGACGCCTGCAGAAGTCTTTTAGCTCATTACAATAGGCGGTAAGGTTTCGCTTGTAATATTTCACCAGCGCAGTACTTATAGTAATCTCGGCGGCATCGGCATCTTCAATATCCACAAGCTTCAAATCGCCGGAAAGTTCAGGCGTCAGTTCCTGTGGAGACAAAACCTGTATAACATACAGGTCGTACTGCCGCCCGATTAGGCGGCGCAGGCCGGCGTCAAAACCCTCCTTAAACAAAAAGTCAGACAACACAATCATAATTCCGGAGCCGATTCGTCCGGCGACAAGCTGCCGGCACGCGCTGTCGAAATGTGTAGGCCCCTCGCAATCAGCGGTTAAGAGAAATTCCGTCATGGCAGATAGATAGTTGCGTCCTCGCATGTTTGCCAGTTGACCTTTCAGGCCGTCCGAAAAGGAGCTGATGGTTACACGATTGTTGTTGACCAGGCTGACATATCCCAAAGCAGCGGTCAGTTTCTTGACGAAAAGTTCCTTGGCAGGCTCTCCCAGACCAAGTGAGGCACTGACATCGATTGCCAGATGGATGGTCAGGTCCTGCTCTTCGAGGAAGAGCTTCAGAAATAGTTGCTCCAGACGTCCGTAGATGTTCCAGTCCACGAAACGAAGGTCGTCACCGACGACATAAGGGCGATGGTCCGCGAATTCTACGCTCTGACCGCGGCGCTTTGAACGGCGTTCGCCCTGAAGTTTACCCTGCAGGATTTTGCGGCTGAGGACATCAAGTGAGTCCAAACGAGCCATGAAATCAGGGTCCAGTAGCTCCGTCAAACGTCTTTGGTAAGTCTTTGTTTCTCTTCGGTTCATAGTGACATAGCGCCTTCTATGGTACGTTAATGTTTTTCTCAAGGGTCTTAGGCGTATCCTGTAAGATTTGGTTGAGTATATCGTCGTTTTGTATGCCCTCAGCCTGACCTTCGAAGTTCAACAGGATACGGTGACGCAGGGCCGGCAGCACGGAGTCATTGACATCCGAGAAACTGATGTGATAGCGCTCATCGAGCATGGCGCGGACCTTGGCTGACAGGACCAGTGCCTGAACACCGCGGGGTGAAGAGCCATACCGAATGAATCGGTTGGTTATTTCAGAGGCGTATTCCCCATCGGGATGCGTCGCCAATACAAGGCGAATGGCATAGTCCTGAACATGAGCGGCAACGGCAACACGCTTTACCAGTTCCTGCGAAGCAATTATCTGCTCCGTGCCAATAATTGCTTTGGCTTGCGGACTCTTTGCTGTCGTGGTGCGGTCAAGTATCATACCAAGTTCCTCGCGGTTACTGTACGGAACAAGCACTTTGAAGAAAAATCGGTCCAACTGCGCTTCCGGCAGAGGATAGGTTCCTTCCTGCTCGATGGGATTTTGAGTGGCCAGAACTATGAACGGCTCGGGCAGCTTGTGAATTTGTCCGCCGGTGGTCACCGAGTGTTCCTGCATTGCTTCGAGCATTGCGGATTGAGTTTTGGGAGTGGCGCGATTGATTTCATCGGCCAGAATGACCTGTCCAAAAATCGGACCCCGCTGGAACTGGAATTGGCGCTTGCCGGTGGTTCGGTCTTCCATAATAATGTTAGTGCCAATAATGTCTGCCGGCATCAAATCAGGTGTAAACTGGATGCGCCGAAACTCAAGTGTAAGAGCGGCACTGAGCGTGCGCACCAAAAGCGTCTTGCCCAGGCCGGGCACCCCCTCAAGCAGAACATGCCCGCCGCAGAATAGACTGATCAGCACATTGTCCACTATGCCTTCGTGTCCCACAATGACTTTGCCAATCTCGCGACGCAGTGACTCGAACATCTGGCGAAATTCACGGCACTGTCTTTCAACATCTTTTTCTGTCTCTGACATTTCAAATATCTCCTAAGCAACTATTCACTATTTTTCATTTCATTGTCCTCTCGTCGACCAGCAGCTTTTCGTTTTGCCCTGAGCAATTGTTGGATGTGCGACTGATCGTCGTCTGTTTCCACCTTTTTGGGCTCGGTCTTCTTACGGGGCCCTTCGGTCGCGGGCCCAGCTTGCGGCGGAGCCTGGGCTGTGGGTAAATCGCCCACGTACCGTTCATCAGCTTCATACCGTCTGGCAGCATCAGAAGTAAGCTGTTCGTGAATTCTCTTTCTGGTGAGTCGAAGCCGCTCAATGGTCTTATCTGTCTTGCGTTCGGCTAAGGGGTGGCGCACGAAAAGGGCAATCCGTCGGGCCACAGCTCGAATATCGAGCGCGATTCTCCGAACGGCCACGTCCAGGAGGAAAACCGCCAGCCAAATCAGCATCAACAGCCGGGTCACCGGCAGTTGCGTTTCAGGGAATTTTAACCCGGCATAATCAAAAAGTTCGGCTTGATTAGGGTCGGAGCTCAGAACTCGACCGCCGGTGATTCTGCTTACTTCCGTCAGCAAAGCAGTATTGTCGGAAAGGTCCCGAAACTCGGGTGCGAAGGGGACCGTCACCGGTGTTTGTGTAAAATGCGTCTTTGTATCTTCACCAAGCTTTCTGTAGCGCAAGTTTACCACGTAGCTGCCTGAGGCGGCGGCCTGGAACTGCCCTTGGAACTGGCCAGGTCCGACTTGCGTGAGCTCAAGTAGGCGGGTCGACATATCCGGTTCTATTACCTGCGCGTCAATATGCGCCAGCTGCATAAATTTGCCCTTGGCATCAATCGCTTCAACATTGATATTAACCTGGCGGCCCTGCACGTCCACCAAGACTTCGCAATCGGATGACTGTGCGGGTTTAGCTGCCCAGCGAACCGTTTGCTCCCAGAATCTTTCACTACCGGCCCACGCAAGCCAGCTCGATGCCCATCGGCTGTCCACTGAGCTGGTGAAAGCTACGCATCGACCGAGTCCGGACTGACATGTGGCAAGTATCGGGTCGGCCTGATGACTGGTCAGGACAACTTGGTTCAGGCCACCTTTCGGACCAGTCAGTACGTAACCGTCAAGATTGGGCAGTGGACTGGACAAGCCCTTTGTAATCTCGCTGAGGGAATAAACAAGCTGGGGAGAGAAAGTTTCCTCGATTATCAGGCTGCGGCGGACAACCTGTGCCTCTTTGATAAATATCTGAGGTAATGTTTGGGGGTCCTTGACATTGTAGAATCTCCCGCCCGTGGCCTTTGCAACGCGGAGCAGACTCTGCACATCGGCGGGAGAATGAGGAAAGACGGCAACGCCGGTACAGGTAATCCCGGCCTGTTTGATTTGATTGAGTAATTGGGTGGTGGGCGGCTGAGGGTCGCCATCGCTGATGATTATGACGTGCTTCTGAGCCGCATCACAACTCTTGAGTTTGTCATAAGCGGCCTGCAGGTGGGCGCCAAGGTCGGGCATGTCGCCAACTTGCATCTGCTTGACGGCGGAAATAACCGCCTGTTTGTCACCAACCTTGGACAATGGAAACACCCAGTCGCCTGTCCCCTGCCAGTTGTAAGCCAGAATGCCAACCAAATCCAGTCGGCTTAAAGTCTTTACCGCCGCAATAGCTATTCTTTCACCCCAAAGGTTGCCCTGCGGCATCTCACAGGAGTGCATAATCATTATCAAAGCGCCCTTTGGCAGTTCCTTTTTCTGAGGTGGGTCCAAATCTACCGGAAGTATTTCAGCCACTGGTGAACCTATCCATCCACCGGCGCCAAAGGACTGAGGTCCGCCTGCCATGACCAGCCCTCCGCCAAGGTCGGCAACGTAGCGGCAGAGCATTTCCTGCTGCTGATAACTAAAGCTGCTGCAGTCGGTATTGACCAGAATGACAGCATCACTATCCATCAATCTTGCCAGGTTATCCGGAAGCTCAGCCGCAGGACAATACCTGGCATCGATATCGCTATTTTCCAGGACCCTTTTCAACACCAGGCCGCTGGTGCCGTCCCCATCGACCACCAGGACGTGACCGGGTCCGGCAACAAATGTCATTGCACTGGCACGATTGTTTTGGGGGACCTTGTCCTGACCGGGGTCGTCGGGGACAAAAACAGCCTCAAACTCATGCACGCCTCTGGTGCCGACCGGCAGGGATATGGTCTTAACGTTAGTGCCCGGTCTCAAATCCACAGCCGCGGCAATTTCCGCCGAGTCGGGGGCAAGGTCGACAGGTTTGCCATTGAGGTTCAGGAACAATCTGCCGCTGGTCCCTGTGGTGCTGTTGAGAATGAATCGCAGAGAAATCGTTTCGCCGCTTCTTGCCTTTGTCGGCGCGGCAAGGCGTTTGAAGATAACTTCCCGGTCATACTCATAGCGAAGGGGCAACACATCAATAGGGATTCGGTTGATAGCGGCAATTCGCGCGGTTTCTTTCACGTCACCGGCGGTCTCGTTCCCTTCGCTGATGAGTAATATCCTGACAGCAGTATTCGGCGGCGCGATAGCCATGGCCATTTGAACGCCGTCCGCCAGCCTGGTCTGCTCACCTCTGAGAGTCGTATTTCGTTGACGGATGGCGATGTCACCAGAGGGCAGCTTGGAGATACTGGCCGCCTCAGCAATATCCACAACGGCCAACTGGTCACTTGCAGGCTTGCTGACCAAAGCCTTGGAAAGATAATCCAGGCTCGCCTGCTGAAGTCTTGCAGGAATGGATTGGCTGCGGTCAATCACGGCTATCAGGGTAAGCTGCTCATTCTTCCTTGTTCGCGTGAGCCTGGCCAGCAAGGCAACCAGGATGATTACAGTTATACAACGCAGGATAATAGCAAGCATCCGACGAGTCGGGCTCAGAGCCGCAAGATGACGCCGAGCGAACCATATAATCGGCACCACCAGAACACACGCCACCAGCCACCAGGGCTGACCAAAGTAGAAACTATATGTTGCGGTCATAGCTGCCATACCTGTATCCGATTATTACCGGCGTCAACAACGAAAGCACGCCCTCTGTTATCAATAGCCAGACCCCACGGATAAGCCAATTTTCCCAGGCTGCGCCCAGGACCACCGTAAACAGCGACACTTCGACCGTCAGGACTGAATATCTGCAGACGGTTATTTCCGTACTCGCAGACGACGAGATTCCCGTCAGGCAAAAGTGACAGGTCGTAGGGGTACCGAAGCCGGCCGGGTTCGCGACCGATGGAGCTGATGTACCGCAGCAGCTTCCCGTCAAAATTGTAAACAGCTATGCGATGGTTGCAGGCATCGGCCACATAAAGGCGTTTGCGCGAGCGGTCCACACAAAGAGCCGAGGGGCGAGATAATTGGCCCTGGTTGTTACCGGGCGTGCCGAAACAATACAGAAAATCTCCCTCGTCGCTAAAGACACTGATTCTGTCATTGCCGCCGTATTCACTGACAAAGATTCTGCCCTCTCCGGAGAACGCAACATCCGTTGGATAAATGAAGCAGCCTCCGTCCTGTCCGAATTTGCCGAACTGCCCGACGATATCCCCCTCCGGAGAGAAGACAAGCACGCGATGATAATGTGTATCGGCGACGTAAAGGTTACCGTTTGGAGCAAAGCTAACGCCCGTAGGTTTGCCTGTCTCGATGAGGGGCATCTCAAACACAGCCAAAAACTTTCCCTTTGCGGTTAAACGCTGGATCCGGCCGGTTTTGTCAACAACAAAAAGCGAACCGTCAGAGGCGATATCGACGGCCCGTGGATAAATAAACTCTCCCTGTCCCCGCCCGGTTTGTCCAAAAGAATCGATTACCTTTGGTTCTGCGACAGCGCCAGCTTTACTATCACATCCAGTCAAGGTAAGCATCACGGTACACAGCATTACTGCTGCCGCATAACGAAATGTCCTTATGCCGCGCAACAGCAGCACCAAAACGCCGGCCAGCGTCAAGAACAGGCAAATCAGTATCAGGCAGGAAGCAATAACCTGCTGGTCCCGGGCATAGTGCATCTGATTGAGCAATCGCTGAGCAAAGTTGGGCAGACCTGCCGGTAATAGCACCATAGTAGCCGACAACTCCGTCATACTAAACATCAATATCAAAAGAAAAGCGCCTGCAAAAAGTCGCCAGCTGCGCGGCAAATGCACGTGCCACCATACCTTTAACCACGATGCACCATCCATCGAGGCCATCTCAGACAGGCGCTTCTGTTGAGATGTTCGTGTTAAAGTAAGCAAAATCAGAGCGACACCGGTGAACCGTGCCGCCTGACCCGCTGAGACTATATACCAGCCCTGACGAAATGAGATTGGGAAATTGCAAACAGCCAGAATCTTCAGCATAGATACTGCTACAAGTGAGGCCGGAATAAACATCGCAAGAAATATCGCTGTCCGTTCCACTGATGATAATATGCGACCGGTTCTTCCGAACCTCTCTAAGAACAAGACCCCGAAAGCAATCAAGTAAGTCATCCCGGCAGTAGCTACTGCTATGGCCAATGACCAGGCCAATTCGTCAAGATGAAGCTTGAAGAACGCTTTAAATGCCTGCGCGTTGGTGACATTACCAATGAGCAGTGCTACGGGCACTAACAGCGAAACTGCAATCAGGGCCGACAAAATACCAAGTTGCCATCGGCGCGGCTTGAATTCAACCGCAGCCAGGCCAGGTGAAGATGAGCCCCACGATTGTGTTTTTTTTCCCAGAGCGATTGCCAGAACGAGGGCCGCTATCGTTACCGGCCAGGCCGCCCTGATTAGGCAGCTTTCCGAACCTGTCAGTTCATATAGAACCGCCAGCTCAGTACCTATGGTCCGAATGCCGGCAAGGTTAAAAGTTGCAAACTCCGACAGCGACAAGACCAGGCACACTCCAAAGGCCAGCAATACGGAGCGGGCCAGCAATGGTAACGTTACCTTTCTAAATATCTCAAAGGTACCCGCATCAAGACGTGCACAGTCCCGGATTTGCCGGTCTATACTCCGCCATCCGTGAGCAAGCAACAGCCCTGCCAGAGGCCAATACCACAGAACCAACACCGTCGAAGATGTCATGGTTCCGACAAATCGTGCAAGTTCGGGATTGCCGGACAGGTACCTGCCAAGTCGGGTCGTCGGACTTAACAGCAACGTCCACGCATAGTAGAGAACATATCGCGGCAAAACCAGAGGCATCAGCAGCAACAACAGCAGCAGGTCCTTACCTCTGCGGGATGTTCCAAGCAGTCGGCCGGGAATGTAACCAAGCAGAACAGATACCGCTGCAATAACCGCAGCCAAACCAAAAGAGTCAAACATCAATCCAAAGAGCCGCCCGCTTCCTTCAAATTCGCCGGCAGTTCGCAGAACGCCTCTCACCGGCGGGATTATCGCTTGAGTAAAAAGAACTGCGAGAGGTATAAAAATTACAACAGCCCATAATGCCAAAGAGCCTGTTATCAGGGACTTCGTATAGATTCTTTCCCAATTCAACGAAGGATCTCCCTTGCAGTTTGTATGGCTGTCGGCAACTGCTCGGCAATCTTCTCGTAATCCACATCCAGAAGCTTCGGCACAGGAGGCAATCCCAGGTGTTCGGCTAATGATGGACGTATGGGAAAATTGCGCGAATCACTCCGCGCCAGCATTTCCTCGAGACGTTCGCTGAGAAGGAAATCCATCAGCTCACCGGCTTCTTCAGGATTCGGCCCGCCTTTTATAATAGCGGCCGTGTTGGGTATCGCCAGCGCACCATCGCCACCCTGGTCAAGATAATTCATCGCGACCGGCCAACCATTTCGCTGAGCAGCATAAACGTCATCGGTGTCCGTAAGACAAACATCTGCCCGGCCTGTAGCTACCATCCTGACCGCAGTACTGTTACCGTCCACCAGCCGTATCTTGTTATTCTTGAGCAACTGCAGTATCTTTCTCGCTTGCTCACCACCATAATGAGCAAACCAACTCGCTACGTCTCCGCCGGTTGTCCCGAACTCAGGTGCAGCCATCACAACTCGCCCCTTCCATTTGCCCTCAAGAAGGCCCTCAAGTGAGCGCGGAGCATCACTGCTGGAAACCCTTTTAGTGTTGTAGGCTATCACCCTGACTCGCAGTGAAAAGCCATACCATCTGGCATCCGCATCGACAAACCCCGTCGGCCAATGCTTACTTTGGGCACTGTTGTAGGGGGCAAGCAGCGACTGGCGTGCAAGGCGTATAGTGTGAAAGATTTCGCTCGACCAGAAAACATCCGCAACTGGTGACGCGGCCTCAGCCCTTATTCGCTGAACCAAACCCACTGTTTTGCTGGCTTCTGTATCGAAACGAGCCAGCACCTTGACGCCGCTGCGCTTCTCGAACTCAGCTATGATAGGTTCAGCAACTGTCTGGTCTACAGAACAATAGAGAACAACCTTTCTTTGGTCTCGACTTGGGAATCGTTTGCAGGAAGGGAAAACCAAAAGACAAAGAACTATAACGGTCAAGAAAATGCCGGCAAAAAGGACCTTTCTTTCTTTTTGCATACATAAACCTTCCTAAACCGAACTTGCGATGACTTGGGATAAGACGGCCTTTTCACTTATCGCCGGACTGTTCCAATCTGCCAAAGTATTTCTTCACCGACTCTTCATACTTGCGCGGGATTTCATTCTCACCGATGGCCTCAGCGGCTCTGTCACGACCAGCCTGTACGACTTCGGCAAAGGCGCGTTTTGCTTCACCTTTAACTTGCATCCCCTTGAAGTACCAGCTCGCGACGACAGGCCCCTCCGAACCCTTGTTTTCTACGCGTGTCTTCTTCGTGGATGTCTGCCCGTCTTCATTGATTGAGCGCGGCCCGTATCCGCGTCCCGGCGCTCCGGTACCGGCTCCATATCCTTTTGCCAAACCTTCACTGAAAGGTTCCTGGCAGCCCAGGCCTTGACCCATCCCTTCCCCAAGGCAGCCGATTGCACGATCAATCTCGGCAAGGCTTGCCTGGGTCAGCATCATCTGCTGTTTAAGGGCTTCCAATTCGTCCAACTGCTCTGTCACTTCCGCCAATTCATCTCCCGACAATCCGCCGACCCCGGTGCCGCAGGCTGCCATGGCTTCACCTACGCCGGAGCATCGGCTGCAGGCTGAGCGGCACGCAGCCATCTTTTGCAGGAGTTGTTCAATCTTTTCAGCGTTAAGACCTTGTTTTTGCAGGGCCTCTCGCAGTTGTCCCTCGCTCAGCCTGGCAAGCTTCTTATCCAGGCCCAGCTTCTCAAGTTCCTTTTCAAGCTGTTCATTTTTCTGTGCCAATCCCTGAAGTTGTCTGGCCAAATCCTGTAATTGCCGGGTCAGGGCTTCTCGCTGCTCGTCGGAAAGCTTGCCCTCAGCCAACTGCTTCTGAAATTCCTTCAAGAGACTGCAGGCGTCGGCAAAATTGCCTTTGGCCAGGGCCAGTCCCAATTCCTGCGAAAAGGCGTTCTGTGAGCCTCGCAGCTGCTTAAGCATCTGCTGCATCAGCTCAACCGAGCCAAGCTGCATTCCAGCTTGCATCTTTTTGAGCTTATCGGAAAGGTCACTGAGTTTGCGGATTGTCTGACGCTTTGCTGCTTCAGGTTTGGCGCCCTCGGGCATTTCAGCGAGCTTGGCCACTTCCGCGTTCAATCCCGCGTCCCCAAGCTCTCTTACGGCCAGCTTAACCGTGCTGGTCGTCTGCTCAATGTCCCTTTGAGCCGATTCAACCTGGCGAGCCTGCTCCTGCTGTTGCTGCTGTTTCTTCAGGAAGCCGAGAAGGTCTTTCTGCGGCATAAACGAAACTAAAATTCCGACTATCACCCATGTACCGGCAGCATAGAGCCAGCACTTTGAAGCCTTGATTGGAAAATGGCCCTTGGCTTTAATACGCTGAGCGACCTGGCGCGCTTCGGCGCAGGCGGCACGAGCGAAAGGGTCCTCGGATTCCGCCATCGCCAATGTCGTACTGAAACGCTCGTGCAGTCTCAGCCGCTCGTCAAGCAATAACGATACCTGCATCCGGCTGGGTTGATTAAGCGCCCACAGCGCAATAATCAGAGCAGTTACTACACCTGAAAAACTCCAGAGAGTCCATGAGTTGACAATGCTCAAGGCCAGCAGACGTTCGATAAGGACCCCCAGTACGGCGGTAATGCCGGCAGCGGCAAGAATCCGCCCCGTTTGCTCAAGGAGCAGATTAAAGCTGCAGCGAAAACGAACCACGCGAAGTTTCTTTTCGAGCGCCTTCGGCATACACAACTCCCTCTCTTTTACACCATATCAACCGCAGTCAGCGCAAATAAATCATCCCGGCTGCTGTCCTGACCAATGCATCACCATATTATATGACGCGAAACCTTCCAAAATGTTACGAATTATTTCCGAGAATCCTGGCAACTTCATAATTTCTCGATGTTCATATGGGATACCATTGCTCATTATAACAACGGCCAAGGATTCTTGCCAGATATTTCTTGCTGATAACGATATCGGCTACCGGTCAACTGTGAAAGTGATACCCCTCGTTGGAGGATTCCCAGCTTCTTTGGCCCATTTGCGAAACTATGAGAGCCAGTCTATCATTGTAGCGGAAGCGTTTTCAGCACAATCAGGTATTATGTACCAAGCGTCCGGTTAGTGTAAGAATCCTACCGCCACATTCAGCGGCAAAGCCATGTCGGGCACTACTTTAGATTACGACAACCTTGCCTCATGATAACGAGAATGAAAACATACGTTTCTACGATATAGAAGTGGTGGATGAATAATTGTCACCAAGACATATTCAAATGATATCATATCTCATAATAAACACGTCAACCTCAGCAATTTTGATCCGTTTGGGAGAATAAGTTGTCAACGGATTAAACTGCTGGGCACATCGGTTTGTTATCCCGGAACGAGTCCATTTTTGTTCTGATAGACTTTTCGCATCACAAAAAACGGGGGCAGGCCAAAGGTACGTCAAATAAATGATAATCAGCTGCCAAATTTGTGTTCTTATTACTTTTCTCGGCGATAAACCTTCGTAAAGCAGTCAGAAAGATTTAATTCTTAGATGGATTTGATATTGAGATATAATTAAAGTGGTGCGAAACATCGCACGCTACGTGGCTATGCAATGTTATATGGGAATCCCGGTTAAGAGACTTAGTGTACTGCTTTTTGTTACGGACGAATTTGCGTGGGTGAAATCTTATGACACACTTATCTGCTTTTATGGGGAAGTTCGCGAAGGGAGTAATTATCATGGCGGTGCTATCGGGTATTTCGGTCAATGGTGCCTCGACGGAACAGGGGATTTACTTTGCCAAGAAGAAGTATGTTCCAAAACCTCTGCCGGTTTTTGAGAATACCAAGGACAAACTACCGGCTCCGATTTATGATGAAGATCCGAACTATGTAAGCTGTTACTGGAAGGCGTGGGATCTGGCGTTTAAGAATTTCCATGAGCCGAGTCCTGAGAGCGGATTTGTTTCGCAGTATATTGATGCGGCGTTTAATCAGAACATTTTTCTGTGGGACAGTTGTTTTCTGACGATGTTCTGCAACTATGCTCATCCGTATGTGCCGGGGATAGGCACTTTGGATAATTTCTATGCAAAGCAATATGAGGATGGGGAGATTTGTCGAGAGATTGACCGCAAGACCGGAAAAGGATGGAAACCGTGGATCAACAAGGAAGACAAACCGCTGTTTACGCGATGGGGCTACAGCACGGATGAGAAAGAGGATGAAGTTCTCTACAGAGGGCGTGACATTCCTAAACCGAATCCCAAGCTTACTTTGGATGCTCTGAATCATCCGATTCTGGCCTGGGCGGAGGTGCAAAGCTACCGGCATACGGCTGACAGGGAACGATTGGAGTTGGTTTGGGAGCCACTGGTTCGCTATTATCAGGCGCTGCAGAAATATATCAGACAGGGAAACGGCTTGTATATGACCGACTGGGCGAGCATGGATAATTCACCAAGGAACATTCACCTAAAGGGCGGTGGAACGGGAATTGATATATCCTGCGAGATGGTTTTGTTCGCTCGAAACTTGGCACAAATAGCGGAAATACTTGGTGAGACAAAAAAGGCACAACGATACAACAGTGAAGCAGAACAGTTGTCTGCATTGATTAATAAGCATATGTGGGACGGCTACAGGCAGTTCTATTTTGATCTTACGCTGGAAGGCGAGCGCGCACCGGTAAAGAGTATCGCGGCATTCTGGGCACTGCTGGCGAAGGTGGCACCGAAGCCTCACGCAGATGCGCTAACTAACGAACTCGTGGATCCTGATACGTTCAAGACCGTTCATCGCGTTCCCACATTAGCGGCAAATGAAGAGGTTTTCAATCCCAAGGGCGGATACTGGAGAGGGGCGGTCTGGGCACCTACTGAGAAGATGGTGATTCAGGGCCTGGAGAATTATGGGTATGACGGGCTGGCACGTGAGATTGCAATGAATCATCTGGCGTGCGTGGTTGATGTTTATAAAGAGTCCGGAACTATCTGGGAGAACTACGCACCGCAAAGCGTTTCACGGGGCGGCCCTTCGAGAAAGGATTTCGTCGGATGGAGCGGGCTTGGACCGATTGCGTTCTTGATTGAGTATGCAATCGGCATAAAAGCCGATGCACCCGGTAATTTGATTTGCTGGAACATACATTCGGACAAACGCGTCGGTATCAAGCGATTTTGGTTCGGCGGCAACACAGTCTCGCTTGTTTGTGAAGAGGCTGCTTCAGACGGCAAACGTCTGTTGAGAATACAAAGCGAAAAGGCCTTTCGCCTGACAATAAGAAGAAACGGCAAGGCCACCGAGATACAGATCCCCGCGGCAGAGTCTTTTCAAGTCCGGATCTGAACGGCTTTACCGGTTGTCTATGAGGACAGAGCGAGGCTTGCTACTCCACAGAGCCTGTGCAAAAAACTGGCGCACTTTGGCGCACCTGAGGGGTCTGATAATCAGGTTTTCTTAAGCAGGCAGAAAGTTTGAACTTTAACGACAAGTTTGATATTCTATTAGAAATGAGGCTTAGCGGCGTAGCTGAGCGTTTGATATGGAAAATGTCAGCTAAAAGGACTCAAAAAACCATGAGACGAGTGACTTTAACGCTTAATTACATGTTGTTAGCTTGCATTGGCCTGATTTATTTTGGTAATAATCCTGCCTTTGCGGCACATGAAAACAATCACGACAGTTTATTTGTTGATTTTGGTTACATGCCGCCGGAATGGCAGACGGCAATCTGCCTGCCGGATGATGAGTACAAAACACTGGTCGATAAAAGCGGCGAGCTGCTTTATCACTATCACCGCATCAAGGGCGGGACGGACAGCTTCTGGACGCGCATTGGCGTCCGAATCGCTAACGACGTGGTTTGGAAAAAACAACAACTGCATTCGCCGCGCGTACCCATTGTGCGAACTTATCTGACGGCCAATGGGCTGGAAGTTGCCCAGGAAGCGTTTGCTGTTACGGACAAGTTAGAGTCAACTACGCCGACAAAGCCGGAAGGAGCAGCCCGCAATGACATGATCCTTGTCTATATCAAGAACACCAGCGCCACGCCACAGGTCGTCCAGCCTCAGTTGACAGTGGACACCCGCACACATTTCGATTTTCGCATCAGCGCTCAGCAAGTCGTGATCAACCATCACGAAACGATAACCGCGTCATTGAAGATGCTGGGCCCTGCTGCGCAGAACGATGGTAAACAGCGCGTCATTCAACTCGAATCACTGACGGTGCCGGCCGGGAAGACAAAAACATTCTTCATGCTCTACAGCGGTGGCGGTAAAATTGTGCTTGAACCGGCTACCGTCGAACAGGCGCTGGCGAGTCGTGACCGAACTGTGGAATATTGGGAAAAAGTCGGATTGCCTTATGGTCGCGTGCAGGTGCCGGACGCAGGAATTCAGGCGTTGATTGATTCGTCCATCCGCAACATATGGCAAGCGCGCGAGATAAAGGATGGATTGCCGGCGTTTCAGGTTGGGCCGACTTGCTATCGCGGCCTCTGGATAGTGGATGGCGCCTTTCTTCTGGAGGCAGCAGCGATGCTCGGTGCCGGAGACCAGGCACGCAGTGGTGTAGCTTACGAAATGAAATATCAGCAACCGGACGGCGGCATCCGTGTAATTAAGAATTATCATAAGGAAAACGGCATTGTCATTTGGACCTGCGTCCGCCACGCGCAACTTACCCAGGACAAGGCATGGCTGGAATCAATGTGGCCTAATCTGGAGCGGATAGCCGAGTTCATTAAGCGGCTTCGCCGACGCACCTACGAGAATGACTCACCATTGGACGACGGCTTAAATCCCCCCGGCTTCCCTGACGGCGGCATCGGCGGAAATCATTACGAATACACCAATCCATACTGGAACCTGTTGGGCCTACGCGCGTTTATTAAAGCTGCCCAACGGCTCGAAAAGACTGAACAGGCCGCGCTATGGCAGCAGGAATATGATGACTTCATGGCGGCATTCCGCAGGGCCGCGGC
>Ga0114922_10001049_pt1 | contig 26323 bp, 16 predicted proteins | sample AartaG_FD_100975 | JGI IMG/M metagenome (GOLD analysis project Ga0114922, IMG submission 100975) | Deep subsurface microbial communities from Aarhus Bay to uncover new lineages of life (NeLLi) - Aarhus_00045 metaG | ecosystem: Environmental > Aquatic > Marine > Oceanic > Sediment | place... | reverse complement strand
CTTATGTTCGCGGTATCGAATTACAGCCTTCACTTTTCCAGCACTATATCCAAGTTCAGGGCACGGTGGAGTCGGATAACAACATCCTGATTCCCGCTCAATCTAGCGGTGTCGTGAAAAAGATCCACGTTCGTCAAGGTGACAGGGTGAATCAAGGACAACTTTTAGCAGAGTTGGACGGTGCTATTATGGAACGCAGTATCGATGAGTTGACACATTCCTTACAACTGGTCACTACCATATACGAAAGGCAGGAGCGTCTTTGGAAAAAAAATATAGGCAGCGAGATTGAATATCTCCAAGCTAAAAACAACAAAGAAAGCCTCGAGAAAAAACTAGAGACCCTAAACGAACAGCATAAACTTACTAAAATCCATGCGCCCATCAGCGGCACAGTGGATGATGTGATGATCAAAGAAGGGGAGATGGCTGCGGCGGGTTTTGGAACCATCCGTATCGTCCAATTGTCACGGCTAAAGATCAGCGCATCCCTCTCCGAGAATTACATCTCGCGGGTTTCAAAAAAACAGCCCGTAAAGGTGCAGATCCCTGTCGTTGGACGAGAGATGGAGCTTAAGATCGATGCGGTATCGCAAGTGATAGATCCGAACAATCGCACCTTCCAGATCGAAATTCAGATCCCGGCTAGGGAAAAAGACATAAAGCCAAATATGCTGTCGGTTGTGACCATCAATGATTACACCAACTCGGAAGCACTTGCCGTTCCTCAAAATGTCGTCCAGGATACAGGAACCGATCATTTTCTGTTTGTAGCGAAGAAACAGAATGATGAATGGATCGCACACCGGCGAACCGTGACCTTGGGCGAAAATTACGCCAACCGTGTCGAGATCCGGGAAGGCCTTAGCGCTGGAGAGTTCGTGATCACCTTCGGATTCCAGGCCCTGGCAGATGGTCAGTCGATTTCCATGCAGCAGGAAAAGTAAGAAAGGATGCCATGAAGTATAAAGAATTCAAACCCACCAATGTCGCGATCGCCAACCGCACGACCATCTATATTTTCACCGTTTTACTAATAATCTTCGGTATCATTCAGTATAATGCCACTCCTAAAGAACGGTTTCCTGAGATCATCTTTCCTTATTTTATGATAGGGACGATCCATCCAGGAACAGCTCCTGCAGATGTGGAAAATCTGATCACACGGCCTATAGAAAAACAGCTGGAAGGAATCGATGGTGTTAAACAGATTTCCAGCAACTCTATCCAAGATTATTCCTCTATTTTTGTCGAATTCGAGCTTACGGCCGATGAGACCCAGGCCTATCTGGATGTGAAACAGGCCGTGGATGATGCACGGTCGGAGCTTCCGACAGACCTCTTCCAGGAACCTCAAATCTCACGGATCGACCTGTCCGAGATCCCGGTCCTGTTCATCAACCTCTCAGGAGACCTCGGCTTGGTCAAGCTCAAGGAGATTGCCGAAAAACTTCAGGATAGGATCGAGGCGTTACAAGAGATCACCCGAGCCGACATTGCCGGCGCGCTCGATCGGGAGATCCAGATCAATGTGGATCTCTACAAAATGCAGGCCGCGGGGCTTTCCTTCAACACCATCCAAAACGCCGTGTCTTTTGAAAATTTGACGATCTCTGCCGGTCAGATCGATACCGACGGTATGAGACGTAACCTTCGTGTGGTGGGGGAGTTTCGCAATGTCGACGAGATCGCCGATTTGATGCTCCAGGAGGGTATCTACCTCAAGGACATCGCTGAGATCAAGGACGGATACAAAGAAAAGGAAAATTATGCCCGGCTAAACGGACAGGATGTCGTAACCCTCAATATCATCAAAAAAAGCGGCGAGAACCTGATCATCGCAGTGGACAAGATCAAGTCCATAGTGACCGAATATCAGAAAACTGCGCCCGAGAACTTGATCGTCACTCTCACTGGAGACAGCAGCACCCAAACCCAGAATTCGGTCGATGACCTATTTAACACTGTGATCCTTGGATTCATCATTGTCGTGTTCGTCTTGATGTTTTTCATGGGCGAGGCCAATGCGCTGTTTGTGGGCGTATCCATCCCTCTTTCCATGTTGATCGCTTTTATCTTCATCCCGTTGGTGGGATTCACCATGAACATGGTGGTGCTGATGTCTTTCATCATGGTGCTGGGGATCGTGGTGGATAACTCCATCGTCGTGGTGGAAAACGTTTACCGGCATTTCACGACGACAGAAGGACTGGGCATAATCGATGCCACCAAACGTGGTGTGGGCGAGGTCGCCTTGGCTGTTTTCACCGGTACACTCACCACGATCGCACCATTTTTTCCTTTGATTTTTACCCCCGGAATCCCGGGCAAATTCATGTCATTTCTGCCCATTACGATCATCATCACACTTGCAGCCTCTATCTTGGTGGCCTATATCATGAATCCGGTTTTCGCTGTCTCCTTCATGAAACGCCCGAACCCTGAAGATGCTCAAAAGCGGTTCCGGCTTCCTTCAAAAAAAACCATCATTTTGACGATCGTAGCGTTGGTCCTGATCGTATTCTTCAATGCATCCGGTGTACGAATACTAGCCAATCTGTTAATCTTTGGTTTGGTCCTATACTACCTCTTCAAATACGTACTGCATTTTTTGGTGGACAAGTTCCAGTGCTGTGTGCTGCCGAAATTTCTAGGCTTTTATCGCAAAGTCCTGACCTTTTCCCTCAAAGGTAAGCGGCCGTACTTGGTGGTTACGTCGATCATTCTCCTCTTGATTTTTACTTTTTTTCTGATGGGAATCAAAACGCCTCGAATCGTGTTTTTCCCCGAAGGTGATCCGAACTCCCTGTATGTGTACATCACCATGCCTGAGGGCACTCACATCGATGTGACAAACGAGATCTGTAAGAAGGTGGAGGCCAAAGTATTTAACGTTCTGGGACAGGACAATCCAGACGTGGAGTCCGTGGTTTCCAACGTGGCGCTTGGTGCAGGGGCTAGTATGTTCGAACGTTTTGCACAGGATAAATTGGCCAAAGTCACCATAACATTCGTGGAGTACAAATTCCGGACCGGACCCCGAACCCGCACGTATCTGGACAAACTCAGGGCAGAGGTGAAAGGAATTCCCGGTGCCCTGATCCGCATCGACCGGGAAGCCATGGGCCCCCCGACCGGAATGCCGATCAACATCGAAATTTCTGGAGAAGACATAGGCGAAATAGTGGCTATTTCCGAACGTTTTATCGAATTCGTCGAGTCGCTGAACATCCCAGGTATCGAGAAACTCAAATCCAGTATGGAGGTCAACAAGCCCGAGCTCATACTCGAGCTTGACCGCGAAAAAGCCAACAAACTGGGGATGAGCACCGCTCAGATCGGCATGGCTCTGCGCACTGCTATCTATGGCCTAGAGATCTCGGAGTTTAGAGAAGGCGATGAGGAATATCCGATCCAGTTGCGTCTGGCCAAAAAATACAGGGAAGACATCGGTGTGCTTCTCAGTCAAGAGATCAGCGTGCCCTCCCGGCAGCCGAACTCTCCGCCCTACAAGGTCCCCCTCGCATCTGTGGCCAAAATTTCTTATCAGACCAGCTACGGCGGCATCCAGCGCATCGACAACAAGCGGGTCATAACCGTTTCTTCCAACGTGCTCTCCGGATACAATGCCAATGAGATCATTTTCCGCATAGGCCGCACCCTGCCCAAATTCCCTCTTCCTGATGGATACTCCATCCAATTCACAGGCGAACAGGATATGCAGCAGGAGACTGGCCAGTTTATGGCCCTGGCCATGTTCATCGCGCTCGCTCTGATCTTTATCATCCTGGTTGCGCAGTTCAACTCCATAGCCAAACCTCTTATCATCATCTCGATGTTTTTTTTCAGTTTTATCGGGGTTTTGCTGGGGTTTGTGGTTTTCGAGATCGATATATCGGTCATGATGACTGGGATGGGCATCATTGCGGTCGCAGGAGTTGTGGTGAAAAACGGCATCATCATCATCGACTACATCGATAACCGAATCGAATCGGGGATGGACAAAATGGAAGCGGTTATTCAGGCTGGTGCAACACGTCTCACGCCGGTTCTCCTCACAGCTCTTTCCACAGTCTTAGGACTCGTTCCGTTGGCAATCGGCATGAACTTCAACTTTCAGACATTGCTGACCCGTCTCGATCCTCAAATTTACTTCGGAGGGGATAATGCGGCCTTCTGGAATCCGCTTGCCATGACGATCATTTTCGGACTCTCTTTTGCCACTATACTCACGTTGGTGGTAGTCCCGGCGATGTACACCATATTTTTTGTGCGCCGAAAGAAAAAACTATGATTGGCTGAATTTCAGTAGCGTGTCCACGATCTCTCTATGAGATAGAGATGAAACATCTTGAGGGGAATCGATGATGCGGAAGTTGAACAACGGGCAATTCCCTTCATACCAACGTTCGGTGAAAGGACGACCTTCCCGGGTTCTTTGTTCGGCTTCTTTGTGGTTGAGCAGATTCCCCAAGCCCTTGAGATAGATACCCATCTCAGGATCGACACCAAGAATGTACCGTATGTTCCCGAAGTTCGTCATCAGGAACGAAAAGCCTTGATTGAGGGGGGTGTGGGTGGTGTCTCTTCGTGCCCAGTCTTTGAAGAGGTAGCTGTGGGGATTTATCACGACAAGCCCATCTACCGTCTTTTTTCCCACTCCTGAAACAAGAGGTAAGTCAAGACTGAGAATATGGCTTTGCTCCAGGTCACGTAAATAATTGAAATAATCATCCTCTGCTTTATGGATTGCCTGTTTATAACTGTAGATTCCTGAGAAAAGGGATTTATTTTGGAAGATATCATGCCCTCCCTTCGACATGTCATACAAGAAATTCATAAAATCCAATCCTTTTCTCACCCTTTCGAGGTATGCCTCGTCATTCCTTTTTCTTATCTTCAGGAACAGAGCTCTGAGAATTGCATAGGGGGTCGAGGGAAGATCCCATCCTTTGGGTATGGAAGCGGAATCGACCATTTTTGTGTAGCTGCCGATCTTTTTCATCACAGGATCGACCTCTCCGGTTTCCAATAGCTTAAGGACCAAAAATATCGAAGCGATGGCATCGAAGTCGGGTCGACGATGGGTGATGATATGCAAAACATAGGGTTGATCAGATTCTTTTGTTATCCTATCCCTGTTTATGTGGCCAAGGACAAGGGAAGGATTCTTGACGATCAAGGAGGCAGTGCATTCGGGTTCTGCATCGGGATGATGATGGTCGATGATCCCAGGACCGGTTTCCATCCCGACATCCAGAACAAGGGTATCTTTTTTTACCTGGAACCGGCTTCCGTAAGGAACAAATCGATAAATGGGTTGGATATGGCTCATGATCATCACTTACGATTCGATTCCCTTTTGTTTTCCAAAAATTTGATAACCTTAGCGGAACCAGATGGAAAAGGGAACTGCCTCATCCCTTTAAGAGACAACCAGCGATGACGGTTTTTATCTAAGACTGGATCCGTATTCAGAGAGCATGAAAATGCATGAAGGGTGACTTGAAATTGCGTATATGAATGTTGCACTTTTGTGAGGAATCGTGCTTCATTGATTTCGATTCCCATTTCTTCTTGTATTTCTCGTTTAAGAGCCTGTTCGGCAGGTTCCCCTTTTTCTAATTTTCCGCCTGGAAATTCCCAAAGATCTGCCAACAATCCTGTCGACGGCCTTTTCTGGATCAAAAACTTCCCATTTTTTTCGATTATACCTATCACGGCCTGTATTTTTTTATAACTTCGTTTCTCGGGTATCGGTATGACCTCCTGTTCGCCGGCTTTGTAGGCTTCACAGAAGTCGAGCACCGGACAAAGTAAACACAAAGGATTTTTGGGCCGGCAAACAAGTGATCCGAGTTCCATCAATGCTTGATTAAGAATCCCCATGTTTCTTCGAGGAAGAAGAGGTGAGAAGAAATGGTGCAGCTTCTTGTCGATACTGGATGAGGCTTTCCGAGGCCATTTCAACAACCGCATCAGGATCCGCCGGATGTTGGCATCGATGGTGAGATAGGGCAAGTCGAAGGCGATGCTCAGGACTGCCGCTGTTGTGTAAGGACCAAATCCTGGCAAATTCTTCAAGTCATCGTAATTTTGAGGAATGTGGCCGTTGAAATCAGTCATGATGATTTTTGAAGCCTGATGGAGATTTTTCGCTCTGGGGTAATATCCCAGTCCCTGCCATGCCTTGAGCACTTTTTGCAAGGGGACCTTACTCAAAGTCAACATGTCTGGGAATTGTTCCATCCAATCGTTGTAGTATGGAATGACGGTTTGGACTGTTGTCTGTTGGAGCATGATCTCGGATATCCATATTTTATAAGGATCCTTTGTTTCCCGCCAGGGAAGTCTTCTGCGAAAAGCGGAATACCAAGTCTCGAGTTTTCTTTGGAATTCAACGGCATTTTGTTCAGCTATCTTCATGATGAGACAAACATATTTGTATACCATGATTTAAATAAGGACACAATGTTATTCATCCCGATCTCCATAACAACAGGGGAATCTTTTCTTGACAAGAGGGGGATTGCTGAGATATTTTGTCTAATGAACACACTTTTATTGAACTTGTAGTTTTCCTCATAAAAAAGGGCTTATGGATAAGATTGGCAAATACGAAATCATTGATCTCTTGGGCAAGGGCGCTATGGGAATCGTGTACAAAGCTCTTGATCCTGATATAGATCGTGAAGTTGCTGTCAAGACCATCCGTTTCGATCTAATCTCAGATGATGAGGAAAAGAATGAACTTATGTTGAGGTTCATTCGGGAAGCCCGAGCCGCAGGCAAGCTTGTCCATCCCAATATCATAACCATTCATGATGTGGGAAAAGAAGAAGACATGACCTACATCGTCATGCAGTATATCGAGGGCCCCAGCCTTCAGAATTGGATCGCTTCAAAGAAAAAGTTTTCAGCCCCAGACATCGTAAAGCTCATGCTCCAACTCTGTGATGCCCTGAATTTTGCGCACCAGAACGGAATCGTACACAGAGATATCAAGCCCGCCAACATTTTGCTGGATAACAATGGGAAACCGCACATTTGTGACTTCGGAGTGGCACATGTCGAGATGTCGACAATAACTCAAACTGGCGCAACCATCGGAACCCCAAGCTATATGTCGCCCGAACAAGTGATGGGAAAAAAGATAGATAAGCGTTCGGATATATTTTCTGTGGGGGCGATATTATACGAACTCCTCACGGGGAGGAGGCCTTTCGAGGGCGAAAGCATCACAACGGTAATTTACAAAATCGTCAATGAGGAAGCCGTGCCTCTTACCCAGGTAAGAAAGGAACTTCCGCTGGAATTCGAACAAATTATTGGAAAAGCTCTCGCAAAGGATCCGGATAGCCGCTATAGCTCTTGTGCTGAGTTAGCTGCCGATTTGAAGAAAATCTCACATTTCTCTGATGAGACCTTGGCCATGACCGGTATTCAAGAATCAGCGTTTGCTATAAAAGCCCCAGCGAAAAAGAAAAAAAAATTTGCCCTTTCTTTAGCATTAGCAGGGGCTGTCATCGTTGTCGGGATTGGGGGATTTTTCTTGTACCAAAAATTCGGGAACTTGTCATCTTCTTCAGAAGATGTACAGCCCATTTTGATCGATAGCGCTCCACCGACTTCTCGCTCGATGCTCCCAGTTTTGGAAGTTTTTGAAACAGAGTCGGATAAGCTTGTGAAAAGCTTCGAAAGAGGCAACTATTCTGAGTCCATCAGGATTGCCCAGAGTATTTTGGCCCATGACAAGCAGAACAAAGAAGTCCTCGATTATCTCGCCAGAGCAAGAAGCAAAATGAGTGAGAGCCAGATCGCTAAGTACATTTCTGAAGGAAAACGGCATTATAAGAGCGGAAATTATGAGCAAAGCAAAATCAATATGGAACAAGCCCTGAAAATAAACAGCAAAAACACAGAAGCTCAGCAATACTTCGATTTAGCAGATAGGTTTCTTTCCGAAGAGGCCATACAGCAAATCGTAGAACGCCAGAGAAATGCAGAAGAGCAGAAGGATCTTTTGGTATTTTTAAGTGATATCGGACCAGAAGCACTTTCAGCCAAAAAGAGGACCGATGCCATGCAGTTATTCAATAACTATGATGATATCAACTCTCGAATTGGCGATCTTAAGATCAGTTTTATAGATTGCGACCATGCCGATGTGAGTTTTTCCCATCTTTTGGTCGCTGTCGACAAAAAGGCAGGTAACAATAAAGTGATTTTCGAGGGGAAAAAAACATTGACTTTTGAGAGGCTGGAAAATATTTGGAAAATATTGGTTTACAGATAATTTCGGTTTATATCGGTTTTAAAATTTTATCAGAGGGATGATGCGAATGGCACGAACACTTCGTTTTACATGGATAATCCTGCTCACGGCTGTCGTTTTTCTACCAGCATTTTCTCAAGAAGAAAATCCGGTCAAAGTCAAGGTCATTGTAGATAGCGCCACCGTTAAAGTGAAGCCTGAGATCGATGGCGAAACTCTGGCTCGAATCCCACTTAATACCATTCTCGAGGCAATGGAAAAACAAGGAGAGTGGTATAAAGTTTCTTTTGACAAGGAGGGCCTTGAGATAACTGGATTTATTCATGAGATGTTGGTTCGAGAAATGAGTGAGGATGAGTTGGCGGAGGAATCTAGTGCCTCTACTCTGGAAACCGTTGAGAGTCAATCAGAAATTGTCCGCGAGATCGAAATCCGCTTGGAGGAAAGCAGGAAATTGATCAGACAAGAGAATAAATTCAAAGACGCTTTGGTTTCCCTGAGTCCTCTAATCGCCAAGATTTTCCGTGTGGAAGATATCCAGAAGCAAAGACAGTTGGCAACAGAGATATTTTTATGGACAGGGATGGCGTATTCAGGAATGGGAGAAGCATATGCGGCTCTTAAAGAGATCAGAAACATGTTTGAAGTGAGTCATTCCTACGGAAAGGCGATCACCCGGAATATCTATGATCCAAATATCGGGGGCTTGATCGAACAGGCAGAGAAAGAATATCTTGGCATTATAAAAAATTATTCCCTCCGTATTTCGTCTCGACCAGAGCAGGCAAGGATAACGATCAACGGCGAGTATATCGGGGAATCACCATCGATATATCGGTCAGAATCCCCTAAAGTGCTTCTCGAGATAGAAAAAGAAGGATACAGAATCGAAAAGGACGATATGTTCCTTTCCCAGGAGGATACGGATAAAGAATATGTTTTGGAAAGATTAGGAAGGAATTTGGAAGTGAAATCCATGCCACGGGGTGCGAATATCTTTCTGGATGAGAAAGACTCGGGACAAGTGACGGATAGTGTGTTGCCCTATGTCTCATTCGGTACCCACAACGTAAGATTATCCAAAAAGAATTATGCCGCTTGGGAGGGCACGGTCGAGATTCCCTTTGGGGAGAATCCGATTTCGATCGATGTCATGCTTGCCGGAAAAATGTATGAGTATCTCAAGAAGTGGGGTGCTCCGAACACCAAGATTTTCCAACAACCCATCGGTATTGCTGTGGATAATAACAGTATCGTTTATGTTGTCGACAACAGCGAAACGAAAATAAAAAAAATCACGCCTGAGGGAAGAATCGATAGCAACTGGAGTTCAGGGGGAAAAGATTTCAAAAATGTGAAAAGTCCAGGTGGGATTGCTGTTGATAGCCAGGGGTATATGTATGTGACGGATGAAAAAAAACATGCCGTTTTGAAGTTTGACAAAAACGGGAAGTTCATAAAAAAATGGGGAAAGGAAGGATCAGGGAACCTTGAATTTAAAACCCCTTTGGGCATTGCTGTAGACAGCGAAAGAAACATTTACATCGCTGATTCCACGAACCATTGCATCAAAAAGTTCTCGAATCTTGGTGATTTTAAACAAATTATCGGGAAGAGAGGGACTGCTGAAGGAGAGTTTATATTCCCGGCAGCCATTGCGATAAATCAAAAAAATGAATTGTTCGTCCTGGATAGAACTCGGCTACAGAAATTTTCTTTGAATGGAGAGTTGCTCGATTCCTGGGGAAAAGCCGGTTCGAATGATGGAGACCTCAATATACCCAAGGGATTTTTTGTCGATAAGGATAGATTTGTCTACATCGCTGATTCCGGGAACAACAGGATACAAAAATTTGACAACAAGGGTCAGTTTATCTCCAAATGGGGAGATAAGGGCGCAGGTGATGGCCAATTGAATTATCCTTCGGCAATTATTGTCGATTCTCGCGGGGATGTTTACGTTGTTGAGAGGGACAACAACCGAGTTCAAGTGTTTCGATTGTTATCTGATGATGAGTCTGAGTGATTATGTATAGCATTCATCACCAACCCCGGTTCCAGTTCGAAAATCTTTTTGATTCTTTGTGAGATACGGTCTCCTATGTCAGGGTCATTTGTGTGTGCGACAGCGATCAAGAATTCTCAAGGTTTATTTTAGGTTCGCTTCCGTATCTTTATCGGGAATAGGGAATACATCCAAGTAGCCGATCTGGGGATGACGCTGTGTTTTCATTGTGTGAATATCGTGGCAATAATCTGTCAATTTTACACGAAAATTTCACTCGGGTGAAAAATCATCCCCAATATCACCTCAAAAGGTGATTGACCAGGGAAAAGCCTGTTGAAGTACAATATTGGCGTTAAATCGGAATGACTCTAATGAAAATAAAATCGGTAAGGGTTAAAAATGAGAAACGAAAAAATATTGGTCGTTGAATTCGAAGAGAATTCCCTCAACACGCTTTTACAAACATTGCAAACGGAGGGATTTCAAGTAGTAACAGCTAAGGATGGACACGAAGGATTGCTGATGTTTGAGTCAGAGAATCCAGATTTGGTCATCCTCGAACCCATGCTCCTGAAGCTCCATGGCTTCGATCTTTGTCGGAAAATTTCTAAAGACTCAAAAAAAAGCGCTCCTGTCATCATCACAACAGGGTTTTACAAAGGGGAACACTATAAATCTGAAGCGCTCGAAACGTTTGGTGCAGCTGCTTTTTTTGAAAAACCGTATAAAGATGAAGATTTGCTGATGACTATTCATGAGTTATTGGGAAACGGAACATCAGAAAGTGTCAAAGAAATAAAAAAGAGTGTCCATAAGAAGAAGGCCGCTTCGTTTGATATAGAAGAAAGTGTGAGGGAAATGGAAAGAAGTATAAGAGAGCAGGACCTATCCCCAGCAGATGGAGGCCAGAAATCCATTGATACAGGGAAAAAGGCTGAAAAGCCTGGTCTTTCCGCCGAAGTCGACGATATGCTTCAGAATGCACTTTCCGATTTCGGACTGAACATCGATGAAAAGCCTGTAGAAAAAAAAGAAGAAAAAAAACAAAAAAAAGAAGAGGTCAAGAAGGGAAAACCTGCTGTGGTCCATAAAGAGGCTCAGGAGGCAGAAATAACTCAAGAAAAGGAAAACGTACAACCGGTTGAACCACAGGTTGAGCCATCGGATGAGGAAAAGGAACTGAAAACAGAAAAGCTCATAGAAGAGTTGATTCAGAAAGAAGAGGAGATAGAAGAGAAGGAAAAACATGAAGTCGAAGATGTTGAAAAAGAGCCAGAAGAAAAGATCGAGGTCAAAGAAGAAGAGACGAAAGAAAAAATGAAAGAGAAGGAAGAAGAACCAGATCAAAAAATCTTTGAAGACTATTTTGAAGAACCAGAAAAAACATCTCCCCCTAAAAAAAATCTTTTTGGATTTTTTAAAAAGATTAGAAAATCTCTTCCCTTGATGATAGGCTCGACAGCTTTTGTGGTCCTAGTTGCTGCAGGAGCTACTTATTATTTCTTAAAACCGAACAAACCTCAGACGCTTTCCGATCCGAAAAGTAAACAATCAATATCAGATGTCGAACGGTCGACCTCCGCCATGGGAGATCTGGAGCTTTCTTCAACTCCGATGACGCAAGGTGAAAATGATCAAGGTGAAACGTTAGGTGGACCTGTTTTAGAGGGTGTCGAGGGAGATCAGGCTGAAAACACGACTCCTAATGATGATACTTTGGGCACGGATATGGAACCGGAGTCGACGACCGAGTTTATGTCTACGACAGGTTTATCCTCGAATCAGCGTCAGGTTATGCTCCTTGATGAGGCCCCCGCGCCTGAGTCACGTCATTTCGAGATCATAGAGGTAGAAGAGACAGGCGAAGAACAGTTAGAACAATCTAAAGTTGGAACAAGCTCTCCTGAGTTGAAGCAAGCAGTCCAAAACATCATCCAGTCAGAAAATACCTCCGACAGGATCAAGACAGGAGATTTGGTGCCGATAGAATCTGTTGATTTGCTTCCTGTTGCTACGCAAAAAGTTAATCCCAAGTATCCCCCTGCTGCCTTTCAACAGGGGATAGAAGCAAAAGTTGTTTTTCGTGCCCTCATCTCCGAATTTGGGAATGTCTTGGATATTGCCTTTTTGGATCCATCAACAACGGCTCCCGCGTTCAAAAATGCGTGTGAGGAGGCAGTTCGTAAATGGAGATTTTCGCCAGCCAAAAAAAGTGGTGTGAATGTGAAAGTATGGAAAACATTTTCCATCTCATTCAAGAAAAATATAACGGAATAGGTGATAAAAATGTCATTAAGCAAAGAACAAGAAGAACTTTACAAAAAAACCATGGATGAAGCCAAAAGTCAGTTGGATGGGATCGATGGTGAGATGGAGAAGGAACTGCAAAAAGCTCGGGAACGTTTGGCAAAACTCCAAGAATCTAAAAAATCTTTTAAGCAAATATATGTGGGAACTGCTGAACTTCTGGGTGTTAAAGTGGAAATCGAAGATGATGATGAGGACAGTGCCCCAACAGATGGGAAGCCTTCCATTCAAAATCTGCAATAAAACATTTTATTTATCCCTTGATTCCGTGCGTTTTAAAAACGCTCTAAGGCACCATTCCCCTCCTAAACGAAAAGACATCTCTACCTAGAGATCTGCATTTTTATGAATAATTAAGGATTTAAATTGACATCATTTTTTCTTTTATATAGAGTATCAAGAGAATCTGCTGAAGATCACTCGATGCATCTGCGGAAATCAGAAAAAAAATAGCAAGTCGGATGGAGAAATCTTTAAGGGTAAAAAGCGAACTTATCGAGATCGAGAAGGTCCGCATCTTTCTGGAGGAGACCCTCAAAGGCCTTAAACTTTCTGAAGAAGCCTACTATTTAATTGAATTGTCCCTCCTCGAAATGTGTATCAATATCATCCGGTATGCCTATCCAGAGGAGAAAGGGGATATTTTCCTGAAAATTTGGAATCAGGATGAAAGGATCTTTTTCGAGATCAGAGATAGGGGTATTCCATTCGATCCCAGGGAAGCTCCGGAACCGGATATTCAGGATATGGTCAACCAAGGCCAGACAGGAGGATTGGGCATATTTTTATCCCGTCAGCTCATGAATGGATTTGAGTACCGACGGGAAGACAACCAGAATATCTTAATAATGAACAAAAGGATCGAGGAAATCAAAGCATCGGGTTCAATATAGAACTTTATCTTCTCCTTCTTTTTTTATCTCATTTTCCAACCATTGCAAAATGAGGTCCCGCCGAATCAGGACATACTCGATCTCTTTGTCTGTCAAATACTCGCCGACCGCACCTTTGAGAGTGCCGACATCGAGGGCCTTCAATTTTTCCACAAAAGCGCGGGGCAGTTGTTTCATCAATCGGGGGCCTTCTTTGTATTTCTCGTCGTAAATGAGCTTTTTGGCAAATTTCCCAGAAGTGCTGAAAGAACGGGAATGGTCGATCAATATCATGCGCCAGTCTTCGGTTATGAGGTATTGATTCTGGTGACGGTCTTGGTTGGCTATCAGATTATCGAATGCCCGCTGCAGGTAGAGGGCGCGATTCCAGTGAAAAACTTTGTACGAGGGGGTCTTTATGTTTTGCTCGTATTTATCCTTGAGGCTCATCTTGGCATCCACCCAGAGTTGGCAGGAACCCTTATTATTCTGGAATCTTTTTTCCACCGTGGGAGGCACCAAGTTCAATCCGAGATGTTTGTCCAACAAGTAGGCCGCGATCTCCCATCTCCAATTTTCCACAAATCCCCTCATGCGCCCCTCGCAATTTTTCCATAGGGCGTTTTTTGTGACTCCATCCTTTTCAAGTGTGAGCCTCCATGGTTTGGTCACGGCTTCCCGGTCACTGAAAGGTTGTTCTTGAGCTACAATTTCGGCATTTTGGAGAAAATCTTCCCACTTTTCCCTTTCGGCCGTCTCTTCATCCCCAAACTGAGCAAAGGATTCAAGGCTAAAACCAAGAACAAATGTTAGAACAAATACCATTAAGAATAATTTTTTCATTTTTCTCCTCCCTTCTTCATTGGTATATTGAGTATAATACCTTGTCTTGACCCATTTCTTCAATCATCTCCTCGATTTCTGCGAGGAGTAGTTTTTTCCGAGCCAGCACTGCGTTTATTTCCTTATCCGTCAGGTAAGGACCAACAGCATTTTTGATATTTTCATATTCTAAAGCTTTGACTTTTTCGACAAACCCGCGGGGGAGCTGCCTGAAAAGCTGTTTTTCTTTCGATCCCTTTTTTCCATATAATAGTCTCTTCTGGTACTTCTTTTTGCTGCGGAAAGAACGAGAATGATCGATCAGAATCACTCGCCAATCCTTTGTATAACGGACATTTTGCTGCGTTCGGTCTTCATTGGCGATGAGACTATCGAATGCCCGGGCTAAATACTTGCCTCTGTTGAATACTGTGGCGTCAGGATTTTTGTCAGGCAGGGGAATTCCTTGTTCCATGATATCGAGTAGACTGAATTCTGTTACGATCCACATCTGGAGAGAGCCTTTTTTTCCCTCGAACTCTCTCTCTACAGTAGGAGGGATCATGTTTAATCCCAGGAGCTTGTCCATCAGGTAGGCGGCGATTTCATACTGCCATCCTTCCACGTCTCCCTTCTGAACTCCTTGAGGATTCTTCCAACATCCACTCAATTCTTCCTCTCCCTTTTTTAAAAAAAGCCGCAAAGGTTTGGTAACGCCTTCCCCGATTTCCTCGGCTCTGATTATGTCCGAGGTTTTGAGAAATTCTTCGATTTTTCCCCTTTTGTCGATATCTTCTGCGGTGAATTGGGCGTGGGCCAAAATGATGCCAAACAAAAAAACGGAGGTTATGATAAAAAAAATCTTTCTTTTCATGGTTTTTCCCTCATGCTTAAGTTTTCCCCATTCATTTTGCCCTAATATAATAATGACATGTTCCTAGAAAATCAAATAAAATGTTATGTACCATTTACAAAAGGCAGGTTAAATGAAAAAAAATAAAATTTGGTTGTTGATAATACTGTTTTTTCTGGTGACTTGCTCGGATGCCAATTATTCTCCGACCATTCGATTTCCCTACCTGTGGCTGGGTGAGCTTGGGTATGGTGGAACAATAGATCAACAAGAGTTTCCTGAACCGTCTGGTATTTGTTTTCATCCGGCGAGGAAAACGCTTTTTGTCGTCAGCGATGAAGGTGAGCTCATGGAAATCGAGAAGGATGGTACTCCAGTGTTTAGGAAAAAAATTCCGGGAGATCTTGAGGGTGTTACAGTCAATCCGGAGTCAGGGCTTTTATATCTGGTGAATGAGGGAGATGATATCATATTGGAGTTCGACCCGGATAAAAAGGAGGTCATCCGATCTTTCCCTCTAAATCGGGAGTATCAAAGCAATCCTGATTATATCGAGAAGCGCACAGGAACGTTTGATAATGGAATCGAATCCATCGCTTTTGTAGGGGATGCAATACATCCGGAAGGGGGGACATTTTATATCGGAAACCAATGGGATCCTCCATGTGTGATGGAAGTCCAAGCCCCGTTGAAATCCAGCCATGAACAGACAGCAGCGGCACACATCCTTCGGATTTTGCCCCTGGAATTAGACGATCCTGCGGGTTTATATTTTGATCCTCAAACCAGACGGTTGAATGTGGTAAGTGATGCTGATAACATCCTTGTCGAGATAACCTTCGACGGCAGAATTATTAGAGAGTATGCATTCCTCGGAGACAACCAGGAAGGGATTGCCAAGGATGATGAAGGCTATTTGTACATCGCCCAGGATTCCGATGGAATCCTAAAGGTCAAAGATTTACGTTAATCTGTGTTTGGAAGTCGATCATCTCCAGCTTTTTTCGTTGACAATCGTTTGTGTTCTTTGATAGTCAAGAAGCTGAGAATTATCCAAATAACAGCAACCACCACATTGATTCTTGCAAAACTTTCTAGATTGAATGCGAAATAGGTAGTCCCGAGAAAGATCGTCAAAGCCACCAGAACGTCTCCCGTTCTTACGAAGAAGGTGTCAATAGCAGCCTTAGCTTTGTATTTTGCCTCTCGAGATGTGATCAAATAAAGGGCTTGCTTGACCGTATTCATGAGCGAGTAATCTGTACTGTTTTCCGCAACTTTTGCCCATTTGACGACAGCGAAAGTTGCCCCCAAGCCGATAAAAAAGTAACCCCCAAACGCAATAAACGGGAGAAATAGCATTGCTCCTCGTACGCCGAACCACTTGAATATTCTCGATACAAGAAAAAGCTGGATGAGCCAAGCCAATAGATTTACTAGAGAAGTGAAGTCAGATTCTGTTTTTGTGATAAATTCCATACGGGCATTGTCAGTATTCTCAATTTTACCGGCTTCTACGGCTTCAGTCGCTGCTCGTTGCCACACATCGGATTTCATATACTCTCCTGTTGTGTTGACGTAGTTGAGAGCGAGGATGACAAAGGCGACCAATATGAGATATTTGCTTTGGAAAATAATTCGAAAACCTCCGCCTTTTTTTAGGGGTTTTTCCGCAACTTTTTCCGATGGGGCGATGTCTTCATTCCGTTTTTCAGTTCTATGCTGGATTTTTTTTGTTTCTCTCTTGTGGACAAGCAATGTTAGAACAATACAGATGAACAGGGCAAAACCTGCCACGATCATAAGCTGGAAAGGGGAGAAGGGGCCTTTTGGCTTAACGAGAAAAGAAGTGCTTTGAGCACCGAGGTAAAATCCCATATTCTGGCCGAACATGACGATCGGAAAAAGGCGTTTTCCTGCTTCTTCGGTATAGATGTCGTTGGAAAATGCCCAAAACTGAGCTATGATGAATACATTGAAAATGCCCAGCCAAACCCAAAAAACAATGCCCAAGATGCTGAGGGATATCCCTGCTTCACTCAAGATATAAAATAACACCAAATTGGATATGAAAAAAAGAGTGACTGATGCTATAAGTTTCTGACGGGAAACTTTGGAGGAAAGATAGCTAAAAATCTTTACGACAAATATCAGCAATACAGCTACTATTGCGTAGAGATAGGCCTCTTGTTCGGCAGAATGTCTTGTGAGAATCAGGCCTTTTCTGACTGGCTTCAGGATTGAATATGCTGCTCCGATCAGAAAAATATTCGATGCAAGGAGCAAAACTGTAATGGCTTCCCCTGGATGAACAACTGTGAACAATCTAAGAAACTTATGAAACATATCTGGTGATTTTTCATTCATGACATCCCCTCCATCTTATTAGTAAGGCTGGATTATTTACGAGCTGAGATTGCTGCAGCGGTGAGGCATTGGCCCATGAAGCTGCAGTGAACTACCGCGAATGGGCTACAACGAAGTCGATGTGGTGAGATCGGCGTTTTGATTTTGTTGAAAAGGAATTTAGGCATTGGCAGTTTTATAAATAATTCAGACAATCTGGATTTTTCATGGAATGAGCTGAATTGTCAACCCTCTTTTTGAATTTTTTCCGCTGTTCTTGTGAAAAAAGGTGTTGAAAAATGGGGGATTTGTATTTTAAAGGATTGATTATATTTAAGTTCTGATTGAATGCACAGTTTTTGGGCAGTTAAAACAGGACGGCTGCCTTGCCCTTCTCTTCGATCTGCTTTTTAATTGTTTTGATGATGAGGGCTTTTCGGTTGAGCAATGCAGACATCTCCTCATCGTTGAGATAGGAATCGAGTTTAGTTTGGATCAAGTCATCGGAAAGATCTTGAAGGTTTTGGAAAAGTTTTTTAGAACATCGCGTGATTTTTTGCTCTGGGATCAGATCGTGAGCAGGTTCGAAAGCATCGGAAAAATCCACGCGGTATATTTTCCAGCTTTCCTCATGGATCAGAATGTCATCCAGATCTAGGCGTTTACTGTAAACCAAGTTTTCAAAAACATTGATCTCTTCAAGGGCATTTGCAAAATCCTGTGAATCAATTGGTTTGATATTTTCTCTTTGCTGTTTATCCAGGGTAATACAGCCTTCGATCCGGATCTGGAGGGAACCCCAAGTGTCATCGATCTTTCTTTTCATCTGGGGGGGTATTTTTTCAAAACCTAGAAGTGTGTCCAGCGTATAGGCAGCGAGTTCGTATTTATAACTTTCGGGGAGGGGTTCAGGTCGTATACCATCGACAACTTTGAACATAGCGCGTCTTTTGGTCAATCCGTCATCCAAGTTGATTTCCCAGGATGCAGTCCGCCCGGGAACGGCACCCTTGTAGGTATTAACGATAGCGGCATTTTTAAGATAATATTCCACATCTTCACGGCTCTCCTCACCAGGTGAGATTTTGGAGTACTCGAATGTTGTTTCTTCTGCAATTTCAATTTCTTTCCACTCTTCCATATTGGGAATCCCGTCTACGACATAAAAATAGCTCATGATTCCGTAATAGACATCAGCAATTCCTGTATCGATCATCCAGACCCTTTTGTCGAACTTGGTTCTGTAAGCTATCTCCTCTTGACGATTCTCTGGCACGATAGCGCTCCCCGGCGGTGTATGGGCGATAACCATGTAATTCGCTTTGTGATTTTTCAAGATCTTATCAACGATGGGGCTATAGGATTTTTCATCCTTGAGCACAAGATCCCTATTCCATAAAGGAGAATCTGTGTAATACAGGATCAATCTCTTTATTCTTGGGGTAATGCCTCTCTTATAAGCTCGCCGAAATTCATCCAGTTCCTGACGCAGAACATCGTTGATCTTTTGCAACGGCCATTCGGCGTATCTTTCGCTTATCCCGCCATGTGAAAATAGGATGTCGTTGATCTTGATCACGGCATTCTGATCGCAGAGCCATTTGCCGTAATTACTGTTGAATGTATTCACATACAGTCTTTTGGTCTGCTCTTTATCCATCAATGCTTTCCACTTTGTATCTAAATATGAATCCAAAAGGGATGGGTCAGAATTTGCCTCTATTTCAGAAAGATTTTGCAGTTTTTCCCTGAATCCATTCTCTTTCTTTGTGCGAAAATCATCGGGAAGAAAGGAAGCGAATTGTTTGGGAGACACATATTGAGGTTGGCGAAATACAATTCCCGTGATATTCATTTCTTCGTGATTGCCGATAAGAACGTGGACTCTCCCTCCTGATTCCTCCGCTTCTTTCTCCAACCTTTTTAAAAGATCGAACACGTCTTTTGCTCTATCTCCTCTGTCCATGATATCGCCAGTTTGAACGAAATGGGTTTTTCCTGCCGACCATTTGAGCGCATCATCTACTATCCCAGCTGACTTCAGTATTTTGACAAAATTATCATAGTCCCCATGGATATCACCGACGGCAATAATATTATCGACATCTTTCCACACACATCGCCTTGAATCTGCTCGCAGATAAACAAAAAGATTCAGGCAGAAGAGACACAAGAGGAAGATTCTTGATGTTCTTTTTGCAAATTTAGACATATTTCCCTTTCTTTTTTGTTGTTGAAAAATTCAGCATCGATCTAATCTGTATATGATCTCTTTAACCATTATAACGAAAATTCTGAAAAAGGAAACCCTGATAAATTTATTGACTTTAAATTTTTCTTTTGGTAAAAGCTAAAGAGATAATAGTTGCAAATTAGAAAATAAAAAAAAATGGAAATTCATGCAAGAGAAAAAGACAATATCGTTATTTTTGATATAGAGGGAGAAATACGTAGATCAGATGTGACGGATGTCACACTCCATCAACTCGTGAAAGACCAGCTGGATGTTGGAAAAAGAAATATACTGCTTAATTTTAATGATGTCGAGTTCATCGATAGTTTTGGAGTCGGCGAGATCTTAGCAAGCTACATTTCTACCCACAATTTAGGTGGAAAACTCAAGATCGCCAAAATTTCCAAAAAACTCTATCTCGTATTCCAAGTGACCATGCTCACAAAAGTGCTCGAAATTTTTGACGAAGAAGAATTGGCCTTAGATAGCTTCATGGGTGATTAAGCCAGTTCATGACTCTTGATGTATAGAGTCGGTATATGGCAATAAACGGGATTCATAGAATCTTCTCCCGATTCGTAAAAATCAAACCCAGCGAACTGAAGATCTCCATCCTTCTTTTTTTCTATCTGTTTCTTGTGATAGCTGCCTACAACGTTGTCAAACCCATAAGGAATGCAAGTTTACTCGAAGAACTTGGTTATGAGCTACTTCCTCTCGTCTACTTACTGACGGCTGTTATCATCGGATTTGTCGTGGCTCTCCACTCAAGGATCCAGGTAAAATTCTCTCGATACACATTGATAACAGTCAGCATCCTTTTTTTTCTCATTTCTTGCTTCGTTTTTCGTATATTTTCAGGTCTTGGTTGGAAGGGATTACCCGTCATTTTTTGGGTATGGGCAAATATTTTTATTATTGTCCTCAATACCCAATTTTGGATCACGGTGAATGATATTCTTAATCCACGTGAGTTCAAGAGACTGAGTGGTTTTTTCATTAGCGGGGGAATATTGGGAGGATTTATGGGAGGGGTGCTGGCAGGTCTTCTGGCTAAGGAAAATGTTGATTACAACTTGCTGTTTCTTTCAGCCGGACTGCTTACCCTTTGCGCTCTATTTGTGTATTTGATATTCCGGTGGCAGAAGAGAGAGCATCCTGTCGAGGCAAAAGCGAAAAAAAGTGAAGAAGACAAGGGTGAAACGACCTCCAAACCAGGATTTCGCGATAGTTTTAATACGGTGAAGAAGAACAAATATTTAAGATTGATTGCCGCTATCGTTGTTTTGACTTTGGTCGTATCGACTCTCATAGATTTCCAATGGAATACCGTTGTTAAAGAGACTATTGAGGGAGATTTAACCAGTTTTTTTGGATATTTCAATGCAGGATTGATGGTTTTCGCTTTTTTGTTATCGATTTTGATGACGAGCAACCTTTTCAAACGCTACGGTGTGCGGATAAGTCTGCTACTCTATCCCTTGGTCCTGATGTTGTGCTTTTCAGGCATCGGGATATTTGCAAGTCTGATTGCGGCCATCATCATCAAAGGAAGTGATAAAAGTCTCGCCTATACCATAAACCGATCTGCCAGAGAGCTCCTTTTTATACCCGTGTCCCCAGAACTGAAGTACAAAGCCATCGTTTTTATCGACATGTTTGTGGACAGGTTTTCAAAAGGAATCGGTGCAGTGCTCCTTCTGGTTATTTTATCCTTCGGTATCAAAGACTACAAAGAGCTCGTACGAATCGTGAGTCTCGTATCGGTTGTGTTGATTTTTGGCTGGATCGTGTTGACTTTGAGAGCAAGCCGGGAATACGTCAACTCCGTCAAACAGAAACTTTCCCGCAAGTGGGAAAGGGCAGATCAGGTGGTCGAGGAAGAATTAGATTTAGATTATACTAAATTGATATTTGATACATTGGAGAGTAAGGATCGAAGTCCGGATCTGTACGCTATGTATTTATTCGATTTGATGAAACATGGGAAACTCACTCCGGAGATCAAACAGCTACTCTCTGATAAACCAGAGAAAACGGCTCCGCCTTCATTTGAGGCTTTTTTTGAAACCGACTCAACAGCCCTGATCCGGATGAGTGATGAGTACAACAATGAAAATGTGTTGAACAAGGAGATAAAAGATATCATGTCTCTCGATATATATGAAGATGTGATGATGAAATATATCGAAAAAATTCTTTCTGAAAAAAGGAATGATGCTGAAACAGACAAAATGGAAGTCGCAAAAGGTATCGGATTTCTATCTGCAGATTCCCCGATGGTGAATAAGCTCGAAGAATTCCTCATGGATGATTCTCTAGAAGTCCGCAAGTTAGCCATAGAAAGCATGTCTAAAATCCGAAAAAGGGAGCATGTCCCAGCTCTTATCCAGAGCTTGGGGGATTCTTGGACACAAAGCGATGCGACAATGGCGCTCGAAAAATATGGGGCAAAGATTACAGGAATACTTGCAGATTATCTTGGTGATCCGGAAGAAAAAGTGGAACTGCGCAAAGCTGTCGCGCCTATTTTGGCTCATATCGGGAATCAAGAGGCTGCAGATTTTATCTTGTCGGAGATGGCAAAAGACAAAGGGGAAATAGATTCGGAACTTATCGATGCTCTAGACAGGATCCGATCGGGGGCGCCGGAAATAGAGTTTTCCTTCGAAACAATAAAGAAAAAAATAAGACAAGAAATCATGTCTTATTATGAGCTTTTTGTTAGGTTCGTTGATGCGGAATCCAAAGGAAAGGAAGCAGAGATTTCCGGGATTATGTCTCATGAGCTAAAAGTGTCTATGATGAACATTTTCAAATTGCTGGGTTTAATCTATCCTCATGAGGATATAGTAAAAGCCTTCCAGAATATACAAACAGGAACGAAAGATTCTGTAGCCTATGCGGTTGAGCTTCTCGACAACACGTTGGAAAAGGAAATAAGAGAGGCCATATTGCCGATAGTGGAAGATCTGTCCCAGGAGGATAGAGTGAAGGCTTGCGTAGGGTTAAGGAAAGATTTTCCGGAGTTTTAGTGCGAAAGGATGGATAAGCACCCACTTTATAAAATCGTGTCCCGTTTTGTGGATGTCAGGCAAGACGAGTTGGTATCTACACTTTTTTTGTTTTTCTATTTTTTTCTTGTGACGGCATCGGCTTACATCATCAAGCCGGTAAAAATATCCCTATTTCTTGAGTGGCTTACAGTTAAAAAACTACCTTTGGCATACATGTTGACTGCCCTTCTGATAGGATTTTTTGTCACGCTAAATTCCAAGCTTTTACAGAGGATGAAACGGGAGCTCTACATTTCGATCAGCCTGGCATTTTTTATCATGAGTTTTCTTGTGTTCTGGTGGCTTTTCAAGATCGAATGGAAGTGGCTCTCGTTAGTTTTTTGGTTTTGGGCTGATGTCTTCACGGCGACCTCGGTCACCCAGTTCTGGATTCTTGTCAATGATGAGTTTAACCCACGCCAAGCCAAAAGAATGATCGGGTTCCTGGTGAGTGGTGGATTATTAGGGGGAATCACAGGAGCTCTTTTGGCCAGTTCATTGGTCAGCATAATCAGGACAGAAGACCTATTGTTAGCTTGTCCTGTCCTTTTGATTGTGTGCTTGATCCTGATGCTTTCCCGGCGGGGATTTAAGATATCAAAGGGAAAAACGGAGATAAAGCAAGCGGAAGAGAAAAAAAGAGAAAAAGTGAGCTATAGAAAAAGCTTTCAAATGTTTGCCAAGAATCGTCATCTAGTTATCCTTGGCGGAATAATGGCTTCTACCATAATCGTTACCACTCTGATCGATTTTCAGTTCAACAGCGTGGTGGAGAAAAAATTTATGGAACTGGACACACGGACAGCCTTTTTGGGCACTTTTTTTTTCGCACTCTTAGTCTTTTCTTATTTGCTCCATGTGTCGACCACAAACCGAATCCTGAAAAATTTTGGAATCCATACGGCCATTCTTATCACTCCTTTAATTTTGTTGATCGGGACTTTGGCAGTATTTTTTGTGCCCATCACAGCGCTGATCTTCTGGGCTGTTCCTCTCAAAGGGGCAGATAAAAGCCTGGCACATTCCCTCAGTCAATCTGTCCGTGAGCTTCTCTACATTCCTGTTGCTCCCGACATCAAATACAAAGCCAAGGTGTTCATCGATCTGTTCGTGAACAAATTTGCCAAAGGATTGGCAGCTGTTCTTTTGCTTCTGTTTTTTACTTTGCTGGGTTTCACTGTCAAGCAGCTTAGTTTTGTCGTTGTTTTTTTTATTCTCGTGTGGATTGGGCTCAACTGGAGGATGACCAAGGAATATGTCGGTATTGTCAAAAAGAATCTGAATATCAAATGGCAGGATGCGGATAAGTTCATCAGCGATAAAATCGATGTGGATATGACCAAATTGGTTTTTGATACTCTTCATAATAAGAACAGAAGCTCTGTTTTGTATGCCATGAATATATTTGACCTCATAAAAAGCGATAAAATGAGCCCAGAACTGAAAGGGATCATCTCGAGTAAATGCGATGAGATAAGAGCGTGCTCCATGGATTCTCTATTGGAATTGGATGGAGAAGCTCTCTTGCCTGAAATGGACGATGCCATCGAGGAAGGTCATCTCGATACCCAGATAAATGAGATCATGTCCTTGGATGTCTATCAGGAGTTGATGGAGGAGGAGATAGGTAAAATTGTCCACAAAAAAAGCAAAGAGGCCGATGTCGCCAAAATGGAAGCGGCCAAAGTGATCGGTATGATGGATCCAAGTTCCTCTCTTATCTCTCATCTGACGAGACTCCTGAAGGAGGATTCACCAGAAGTGCGGCGATATGCCCTGGAAAGCGCTGGGAAGCTCAAAAAGAGAAAGCTTGTGTCCATTGTCCTGGCTCAGTTAAAAAATCCGATGACGGGGAGGGAGGCTGGCAATGCATTGGTGGCATATGGAACGAAAATTCTGGGAACATTGAAGGATTATCTGGCGGATGAGAACGAAGATATCCACGTACGAAAAACCATCCCTGATATCATGTTCCAGATCGGAACTCAGCGGGCTGCAGACATGATCGCCATGGAACTGAAAAAAGGGAGTGTTTATTTGGAGTCGGAGCTGGTGGAGGCCCTGTACAAATTGCGAACCAACGATCCCAACATACGATTTAAGAATCGCTATGTAGAACCTGAAATTCTGTCTATCATCAGAAAAAGTTACCTGATTCTGATAGAAATGCATGACCTGATGTCTAATGAAAAAATGGCTTCTATTGTGTCGGATTTAGAGAATAACCTGGCTCGTTCCCTCAAACATATATTTGAATTGTTGAGTCTTATCTATCCTCACGATGATGTCCTGAGAGCTTATCAAAACATCAGTTCTGGCACAAGAAAATCGATCGACTACTCGTGCGAGCTTCTTGACAACCTATTAAAACGGGAGCTGAGGGATTATATCTTTCCTTTGATCGAGGATATCGCGTTCGACGAAAAGGTGAAGCGATGCCGAAAGATGCTTAAGGATCTGGAAAAGGCCGAAACCTCTTGAAATCCTTCATTTTTGAGCATATAATTAGTTACCTGGATTATTAACGAGTCAAGATTGCTGCAGTGGCAAGACAGTGGCCCATGAAGCTTGAGTGAACTACCGCGAATGGGCTACAAAGAAGCCGATGTAGTGAGATTGGCTCGCCCGTTGGGTAAAAAATGCCGATGAAAATATCAGGATAACATCCTGATTTTGCTGGAATAATAAAAAGAGCGGCATTTTTTATGAATAATTCAGGTTAGAAAAGACATATGCCTAGACTGTTTGTATATCCAAAAAAGGGGGAATTTTTCCAGTTCACCCTGAAGGATGAGAAAATTTCTCTCGGCAGGTCTGGAGACAACAATATCCCGATCCAGGATCCTTTTTCTTCCGGCCAACATGCGCTTATTTACCCCAAAGATTCCCGGTATATGATCAGGGATAATAACAGCAAAAACGGGACTTTTCTGAATGGCAAAAGAGTTCAACGGGAAACAGAACTGAACAAAGGGGATGAAATATTGATCGGTTCCACCCGGATCGTCTTCGATAAAGAACTTTCCACAAATGTCGAGATGACAGATGCGGGACCATCCTCTGCCAACATCAACACCATCATGCACCTGAAAGATGTTCTCAAAAAGCCGGATATCAGCACAACCATAAGGTCGACAGCAAAGGACCTGGACCTAGACAGGATCAAAACAGAACACAGATCCTTTTCTGTCATAAGTGAAGTCAGTAAGGCCCTGGTTTTGCATATGCCGTTGAACGAGCTTTTGGACCATGTGATGGATCTTATCGGGGAGAACCTCCCGATGGACCGGGGAATATTGATGTTGAAGGAAGGAAATCCAGCTCAACTCATTCCCAAGGTTATCCGAATAAACAACAAGCGCCTGATGGACCAAAGGATTTTGGTGAGCCAAGGCATCGTGAATATGGTCATGAATAAGCATTCATCTGTCCTGATTTCCGATGTCCAGACTGATTCTCGTTTCAAATCCAGAGACAGCATCGTGAAGATGAACATCCATTCCGCCGTGTGTGTACCTTTGTGGAATAACAAAGAAATTATCGGTATCATT